>Ga0182016_10000018_pt1 | contig 177108 bp, 121 predicted proteins | sample 712S2MmetaG_FD_120491 | JGI IMG/M metagenome (GOLD analysis project Ga0182016, IMG submission 120491) | Permafrost microbial communities from Stordalen Mire, Sweden - 712S2M metaG | ecosystem: Environmental > Terrestrial > Soil > Wetlands > Permafrost | place: Sweden: Stordalen | collected... | reverse complement strand
TTTCCTCCCGAGACTGGCAGCGTAGTCGCCGCCAAGGGTCCGGGTTCGCCGTTACCGCCGTTTCCTCCCGAGACTGGCAGCGTAGTCGCCGCCAAGGGGCCGGGTTCGCCGTTACCGCCGTTTCCTCCTGAGACTGGCAGCGTAGTCGCCGCCAAGGGTCCGGGTTCGCCGTTGCCGCCGTTTCCTCCCGAGACTGGCAGCGTAGTCGCCGCCAAGGGTCCGGGTTCGCCGTTACCGCCGTTTCCTCCTGAGACTGGCAGTATTTCGCGGATCGCGTAACGCATTCGTAGTAGTGCCAGATACCAGGATTCGCTGCTAATCTCGAAATATTGAGATTGGCGCGTGGACGGGGAGAATCTCGGTGAATCTGGATACTTGGCTATGGCTCTTCGTCGTGCTTGGTGAGGGCGCAGTCGTCGGCCTTCTGGTGGCCAGGTGCGCGTGGCGCACACTCCCGGTTTTTCTCGTCTACAGCATCTGGACGCTTGCCGCTGACTTGGGCGATTACGCAGTCCTCCATTTCGACAAGCCTGCGTACTTTAACGTCTATTTCCTGACCAAGATCGTCGACTCTGTGTTGCAATTCTCAGTGCTTGTTGAGGTGGCGTGGTCGGTGTTCCGCCCATTTCGTGCGTCGCTTCCCCGGCAAACCTTCTGGGTGCTGGGGCTGTTGCTTACGATTGCTGGAGCGATTGTTTGGCCTTTTGCCAAAGACGCCGCTTTTGCTCGTCTTCCGTTTCAGTGGCAGTTGATGGGCCGGTTCGAGCAAACCGATTCGATTCTGCGAGTGGTCATCTTTCTGATTCTGGCTGGCTGTAGCCAGCTGCTTTCGATCGGCTGGCGTGATCGCGAGTTGCAGATTGCAACGGGTATGGGCTTTTATTCCCTTGTTGGGCTGGCCGTTGCCGGGCTGCAGGCCCATTTAGGTATCGCCCAGCAGAATCACCTGCAGCATTTCAAGGAACTTGACCAGTTGTTGGTGGCTGGCTACATCGGTTCGCTGGCGTATTGGGTGTTCAGTTTTGCACAAAAAGAAGCAGTTCGGCGAGAATTCAGTCCACAAATGCAGGGGCTGTTGCTGGCGGTTGCAGGGGTGGCGCGGGGATCAAGAGTGTCACTCACCAATTCGTCATCAGGGAAGTCACGGTCGGGTAGGGACTTATGAGGGCCTTGACGGTTCGGCGCGGGGAGAGGGGTTACTTTGGTGCATTGACCCTTCGATTAGTCCGATATGGCACAAAAGGAGCACGTTGCAGTGATTTTTTTGTGGCAATGGAAGGATTTTTCTGTTACTAGTAATAGTAACTTAATTGCGATTCCAGCACTTGGGGTCTGTACGCATGGGTTACCAGTGCTCGGTAAAAGGGATCACCAATGATTTTGCCTTTGGTTGAAATTGCGGCGATAGCAGCCATAGCCTTCTACCTCGGTCACTGGCGTGCATGTGTGCGCCGTCGCAGTTCCGAGAGTTGGGAAACGCTGGTTGCCAGGCTCCGGCCAGATTGGAGCGCGCGGGAACTGAGCGAAAACTTCCTTTGGAAGGAAGGGCTGAGCGCGACTCCCGAGGATGCGTGGCAGCGTATGGAAGGTCCCAAGGGTTTGTGGGTGATGCATCAGAACGCCCGCGTGATGCTGGAGATGGCCGATTATGCAGCCAGGAACTGTGAAGGTGTTGACCGTCTTCTGATTGAGACCTTGCACAGCGACGCAATGCAAATCAGGGTTTGTGTACTGATGGCTCTGGCGCAGTATGGATTTACTCAGGCGAGCGAGGGAGTGAGAATCAATGCTTTCCGCGCGGCATCGATGTACACAGGGATGGCAGCACGCATGACCAGCCTGCTGCAGGATCACGCTGCAGTGATGGTCCCGGATTTTGTAGCAGCGATGTAGATTCGGATTTCACTGGAAATGAAAACCCGGCCGATCGGCCGGGTTTTTGTTTGCCTGAAAGAAGCTGCGAGGGCGGGGCTAGTTGGCGGGTTGAGGTTCGAGGCTTCCCAGGTCCCCAAATGCGAGGGACCTGGGGTACCCCTTTTTGTGGTTTGTTGAGATGGGCTGGGTGGGGTTTGTGCATTCCCGCCTTAAAAGGGGGAGAACGCGTTTAGGATGGGGCGCCCAATTTCTGTGCGCAATCGTCTCAGGCGCTTTCGGCGGCGAGAAATGCGTTGATCTTCTGGAATTGGCCGTCGTTTAGCCGGAAATCGAGGGCTGGAGCCATTTCCTCAACCTGCTTTGCGGTGCGGCCGCCGACGATTGCCGCGGTAATGACGGGATTGCGCAGCGTCCACGCTACCGCGACTACGCCAGGGGTGACGCCATGGCCTGCACCAATCTCGCGCAGCAGATCCACGAGGCGCAGATTGCGGCTCAGGCGCGGCTCGTTGAATTCGACATTGTTCCTTCGCCAGTCATTGGCCGGCATTGCTGCCACGCGCTCCGCCGTCATTTTTCCGGTGAGCAGGCCTGAGACCATGGGCGAATAGTTGATGACGCCGATACCGTTTTGGTTTGCGAAGGGCAGGATGTCGGCCTCAATGGCGCGGCGCAGCATGGAGTACGGCGGTTGCAGGCTGGTGATGGGCGCGATTTTCTGCGCGCGCTTCATCTGCTCCACGTTGAAGTTCGACACGCCGATCCAGCGAATCTTGCCTTGCTGCCGGAAGCTCGAGAGCGTTTCCCACGCAGTTTCGATATCTTCTTCGGGCCTGGGCCAATGGATCTGGTAGAGATCGATGGATTCGACCGCGAGGCGACGAAGGGAGTGGTGCAATTCCTGCGCGAGGGAATCGGGCTTGAGGGCGCTGGATATTGAGCCATCGGGGTTCCAGCGGCGCGAACACTTGGTAAAGATGTAGGGCTTGTGGCCGGAGCCCTTCAGAGCGCGGGCGACGATCTCTTCAGAGTGGCCAAAACCGTAGACGGCGGCGGTATCGATCCAGTTGATGCCAATATCGAGGGCGCGGCGGATTGCGGCGATGGAGTCGTTGTCGTCCTGCGGCCCCCAGCCGAATTTCCAGTCGCCGCCGCCGATGGCCCAGGCGCCGAAGCCGATTGCGGTGAGTTGGAGGTCAGAGTTGCCGAGGGTGCGAAGTGCGGGAGTTCCAGTAGCGCTCATACAAACAATTTAGATGAGCAGGGTCTGCGGACGGTTCGCAGCCTGTACCGCATCATGCGGCGATGAGGAAGCGTCCATCGCGCATGATTTGCTCTTCGCCGGATTCGGACTCGAGCCAGATGTTGAATCCAAGGCCGACCACGTCGATGTGTGTGCCTGAGGTCCAGGGGGCGCCGGTATGTTCGCCGTAGGGATTTCCGAAGGCGATGTGAATGCCGGGGAACTTCTCATCCTGAAGAATGTTGCCGATGACGCGCTCGATGCCGAGATTGGTGCCGATGGCGAACTCGCCCACGCGATCGGAGTTTTCATCGGTGTGCGTGTAGGTCCAGAAGTCGCTTTCGAGCCGCTTGTTGGCGCTGGTGCAACGCACGATGCGATTGGCGGCGATCTCGATGGTGAGCGGGGTTTCGGCGAGGAGGCCGTAGCGCGCGCAAAGCCAGTCGCCGACGACGCCATCGACGACAAAGGTTCCGTTGACTTCTCCGGGCGCGGTAAAACACTCGCCGCCGGGCAGGTTACCCCACTTTTCAGGCGAGATGATGCCGGAGGTTTTGAACCACTTGTAGCCGGGATTCATTTCGGCGGTGATATTGGTTCCGGCGGCGGTGGTGGCGCGAATGCGGCAGGCGCGGCGGACGCGATCGAGCACCTGTTGAGAGAGGCGGTCGACGAGGTTGAAATCTGCGCGCATGCCCTGGCACATAATTTCAGGAGTGATGTTGACCATGTGGGCGTGGCGCATGTGGCGGCGATTGACCACGTCGGTCATCTGCATGCGCGAATGCAATTCGTTCTGTTGCACCTGGACGGCGAAGATGGAGACCTGGGAACTCTCCATGTCGGCGAGCACGGCTGGGGGCATGTCGATAAGGGGCCGCGGGGCGAGATCCTCGAGCAAGAATGCGTTCCATTGGCATCCACGCGCGGCGAGTTGCGCGGCCAGCGATGCGGCGATGGGCTCAGTGGAGCGATCGGCGATGAGGGTGACTTTCTCTTCAGGCTGGATGCGCAGGCAGGTGGTGACGGCCGATTGCGCGCCGGGCGTGAATTCATTTGGATAGGTGGTTGAAAGCAGATTTGCGGCGGCGTGATTCATGCGGTGGTTCGGGTACTCCCTTAGAGCGAGGCCCGCCGATTTAGACCGGGTCAGGAATTCAATCAGGCAACTCGGCGATGAGCAATTGCCGTTTTCTTAATGAAAACGGCACCCTGAAGCATCAACTAAGCCTAAACCAATCCCTGACCCGGTAATGCGGGGATATCTTTTGAGATTAACGGAAAACTTATGGAAATGAAATGGAATGGCGCGTTGTGCGGGGGTGGGTCCGGGCGATTAACTGGCGAGTTGGCGAGGCAGCAAGCGTATATTTTTCTGCGGAAATTTCGTGTAAATTAACTTTGATGGCTTCCCTGGCGCGTCACCAATGCCTGATCTACAGCGGTTCGCCCGCGCATCACGTCTCCGTGCTGGCGGCGCAAACGCTCAAGAAGCTGAGTGAGAATTACCGGTGCTTTCACCTCAACAGCCCCACGATGATTGCGGGATTGCGATCGTCGCTGGCGGCGCTTGGTATGGATGTGGCGGCGGAGACTGCGCGAGGAAGCCTTGTGGTTTCGTCGGAGCAGCATCACCTGGTGAATGGGCGCTTCGATATGGACAACATGTTGAAGGCCCTGGAAGAAGCGATTGACGGCGCCCTGAACGACGGCTATCGAGGGCTGTGGGTGAGCGGCGATATGAGCTGGGAGTACGGGCCGCAACGGGACTTCAAGAGTCTTCTGGAGTATGAGTGGCGGCTCGAAGAGCTGTTCAAGCGACGCCCGGCGCTTGAGGGGGTTTGCCAATATCACGGCGACACGCTGCCGCAGGAGGCGATGCGGGACGGGCTTGAGGCGCATACCGCAATCTTCGTGAATGAAACGCTCTCGATGGTGAATCCGTATTATGTGAAACGGCCATTGTTCACGCATGGGGCAATGACGATTACGACGCTTGACTCTGCGATTGAGGACCTTTGCCGGCTGGGTAGCGGGGATTAGGGCGCGGGGATTTGCAGGGGCTGAAGCCCGCGCATTTTCATGGACCTCATCGGCACGAGTAAGCTCGTGCCCTGATACAAGACGCGATATGAGGGTTCGTGCTTTCCCAGGTCTCAACTAAATCAAGAAGCAGGTCCTTCGACTTCGCATTGCTACGCTCAGGATGGGGCACCCAGCATTGTTGCTGAATCAGAATTTCTCAGAGGCCGGCCTTGGTCTCCTGCGCCATGTAATCCACTACGGCTTTCAAATCGCCGTTGGTTTCTTCGAAGACTTTTAGCTGACGGTCTGCGCCGGTGCCGTTCTTCAGGATTTTGCGGATGCCGTCGATGGCTTCGCGGCTGCCTAGCTCGTCCACTTCGGGATCGATGAGGGCGAGGTACTCCTCAATCAAATCTCGCAGTGGAACCTCCTGCTGTTTGCCGAAGTCGATGAGTTTGCCATCGAGGCCGTAGCGGACGGCGCGGAATTTGTTTTCGGCGATCAGGGAGCGGGTGTAATGGCGGAAGTCCTGGTTGGCCTCGTGGAGGCGGTAGAGATAGGCGGCGGTGGCCTGGATGAGCGCGGCGATGGCGACTGTTTCCTCGGCGCGGAGAGGAATATCGCAGGCGCGGACCTCGACGGTGTCGAAGAATGGATGAGGACGGATGTCCCACCAGATTTTCTTTGCGTTGTCGATGCAGCCGGTGCGGACCAGCAGGTTCACATAGTTGTCGAACTCGGAATAGCTTGAAAAGGCGTCGGGAATGCCGGTGCGGGGGAAGTTCTCAAAGACCTTGGCGCGGTAGCCTTTGTAGCCGGTGTTGAGGCCGAGCCAGAAGGGCGAGTTGGTGGCGAGCGCCATGATGTGAGGCAAAAAGTAGCGCATCGAGTTCATGATGCGGATGGCGGCCTCGCGGTCTTCGATGCCGACGTGGACGTGGAGGCCGAAGATGAGATTGGCGCGGGCGACGAGTTGCAGGTCCTTGACCACCTGGTGATAGCGGGGGTCGGGATAGATCTCCTGGGTGCGCCAGTCGGCGAAGGGATGGGTTGCGCCGGCGACGAGTTCGAGGCCGTGCTCCGTGGCGAGCTTGATCATCTCGCGGCGCAGTTCGTAGATGTCTTCGCGGGCCTCATTGATGTTGCGGCAGACGCGGGTGCCGACCTCGACGACGGAGGTGTGCATCTCGGCCTTGACGCGCTCCTGGAGGCGCAGCTTTCCCACGGCCAGCATCTCGGTCTGGATATGCGAGCGCAGGTCGCGGGTGACGGGATCGACGGTCTGGTACTCCTCTTCAATGCCGAGCGAGAAGGATGGCCGCATGACGCCTCCGATGGGCTAGGGCCATTGTAGCGGGGCTGGCGAGCTTTCAGCCTTCAGCTCTCAGGTTTTAGCTGTGGCGTGCGGGTAGGGGGCTTTTGAATTTTTGTAGATCCATTAACAATCCATGCGTCGGGCTGCTGGTAGGGTATTCTGCACAAACCGGAGGTTTGAGACTATGCCATTGCCAAACGACGAACGAGTAGTCGCACTCGCCCAGGATCTGATTGCGCAGTTTGACCAGATGTTCGGGTTGCATGCCGGATATCGGCCTGCGCACGCCAAAGGGTTGATGCTCACCGGCAGCTTTAAGCCGTCGGTCGAAGGGCAGGAGCTGACGAAAGCGCCCCATGTGGAGCGCGAGTCGACCCCTGTTACGGTGCGGTTTTCGAATTCAACGGGTCTGCCGCAGTTGCCCGACAATGTGGCGGACGCGAATCCGCGGGGACTGGCCATACGTTTCAATTTGGCGGAGCATGTCCACACCGACATCGTGAGCCATTCGACGGACGGGTTCCCGACGAGGGATGGCAACGAGTTTCTGGAGTTTCTGCGGGCTGCGGCGGCGAGCGGCGCGGATGTGCCTTCGCCCAAGCCGATTGAGCATTTTCTGGGCACGCACCCGGCGGCGCTGGCGTTTGTGCAGGCTCCCAAGCCGTTCCCGGCGAGCCTGGCGCGCGAGACGTTCTTTGCCGTGACCGCATTCGCGTTTACCAATGCTAGCGGGAAGACGCGGTATGGACGGTATCGCATTGTGCCGGCGCAGGGAAACGACTACCTGACCGATGAGCAGGTTGCCGGGATTCCGGCGGACTATCACTATGACGAGCTTGCGGAGCGCGTGGCGAAGGAGCCGGTGGCGTTCAAGATGCTGGTGCAGGTGGCAGGGCCGGGGGACACGGTGGACGATGCGACGGTGCATTGGCCAGAGAGCCGCGAGCTGGTGGAGCTTGGCACGGTGGAGCTGACCGAGGTGATCCCGGATTCGCTGGCGCAGCAGAAGCACATTATTTTTGATCCGATTCCGCGCGTGGATGGGATTGAGGCGTCGGCTGATCCGCTGCTGGAGTTGAGGGCGGCGATTTATCTGCTGAGCGGACGGCGGCGGAGAGGGGCGGAATAGGGAGCAGCTTTTAGCTCTCAGCTTTCAGCTTGGGTGTGCGAGTGCTGGGGCGTATGTTGGCGGGTTGGGTTCGTGCTATCCCATGTCTGAGAATCCAGACATGGGGCGGCCGGGATGGGGCACGGAGCGCTGTGTGAGTTGGGGAGTCTGCGAGTTAGTAGATGAGCTTGAGGGAGAATTGGATTTGGCGGGAGGTGCCGGCGGTTTTGCTGATGAGGCCGAAGCCGGAGCCCTCGATGGTGTTGGCGGGCAGGCCCATGTTGACGATGTTGAAGATGTTGAAGAATTCGCCGCGGAACTGAAGGTCGGCGCGCTCGAGTCCGCTGCGACGGCGGGAGATGGGCGTGGTTTTGATGAGCGCAAAGTCGAAGTCGTAGTAGGCGGGGCCGCGAAAGGTGTTGCGGCCCAGAGTGCCAAATCGGCCTGAGTTGGGCCCGGTGCCGCCAGCGATATCGATGGGAATCGAAAAGTAGCTGGAGTTGTTTTGGCCCAGGCCGAAGTAGTCGTCGCGGCTTCGCGTGGAGCTGTGCGCGGTTGAGAGGCTGGGGATGCCGACCTGGTCGGGGCGATCGGCGCCGGTGGTGCCCGCTCCGGTTTGCTGGATGCCGGAGTAGATGGTGAATGGCGAGCCGCTTGAGATGGAGGAGATGGAGAGCAGTTGCCAGCCCGCGGTGACGAGTCTGGCGCCGTGCGATTGAGAGCCGAGACTTTCGAAGTGCAATTCCTGCGCGGCGCTGACGGAGAAAGAGTGGGTAACGTCGAAGTTCGACGGTCCTTTTTCAGAGTGGGTGTCGAAGGGATTTTGCGGGGCGAGCACACTCACCGCGCCGGTTGAGCCGGTTCCGCCGATTACGCCGCTGACGTTGTCGAGCGATTTGCCCCAGGTGTAGCCTGCCTGCACGCTGGGGCCGCCGTGAGGAATTTGTCCGGCGAGAGAGGTTTGCAATGCGTGATAAGAGGAGTGGGACATGCGATCGATTACGGCTTCAAAACCGAAGCCGCCTGTGACTGCGCCGCTGCTGTCGAAGTTGGTGTATGGCGCAAATTCGGAGTTGGCCCCGGGGTACGCGTTGGGATAAGACAATTGCGGCAGCTTTGAGGCCGCTGTGCCGACATACGCGGCATCGGCAGTGAGCTTGCCGAAGGCACGTTCAAGGCCGATGGTCCAGGTTTGAAGGTAGCCGTTGCCGAAGCGGGGGTCGACGGCGCTGAGATTGAGCAGCGACAACTGATGATTGGGCGAAAGCGCGGCCAGGTCATTTTGATAGCGATTTACATCCATCACGGTATTGGCCGGAATTTTTTTGGTGTCGCCGCCGGCGAGGAACGCGACACCCTGCGGCGTGTAGACCTGCGGCAACGCGCTGGGAGTGATTTGGAAGCCGTAGGAGACTTCGCCGCTCTGCGCGGCGGTGACACGGGGATAGACCGCGAACGGTGTTGAGCCGGTGAGGAAATTGTCTTGCCAGATGTTGGGCGGGATGACGGTGATGGCGCCGCCGGCGTGGACGAGGACAGAATGGGGAGCGTTCCAGCTTAGCTGGACGCGCGGGCCCCAGCCATTCCAACCCATCTCATAACCCGGCTGCGGATTGATGAGGAACTGTTGCGCGGTCCCTGGCGGCGGAAATGCATCGCGGAAGCTGGAGGTGCGGTGCGCTCGCTCGGAAACGGGGGTGTAGAGTTCGTAGCGCAAACCGTAATCGAGGGTGAGATGCGAGTTGATCTTCCATGTGTCTTGGGTGTAGGCGTTCACGTCGTTGCGGTTGATGGCCGCGGGGCCGATGTGGGGGCCATTCGACATATAGGGCGGCGCCACGGCGATTACGTAGGAATAGGGGTAACCGAGGAGAAGGCTGCTGAGCGTATCGGGCAACGGACTGCCCGCCTGCACGTTGTGCCGGCCGCTGGCAGAGGGGATGTTGACGGGCGAATACACCGTGCCGCCGCCAAAGTCGTATTCTCCGTTGGGGCTGATGCCGAAGTAGGTGGTGTCGCGATTGAGACGTGCTTCAGCGCCCCACTTGATGGCGTGCTGGCCTTTGGTGAAGGAAAAGTTGAGCTGGCCGTGGAAAAGGTTACCGAAGGCCGACATCACTGAGCCGGCTGCGGCGTTCCAGGGCTCGTAGAGAGCATCGTTGAACTTGAGAGCGGGATCGGTGTAGTTGAGAGTGGGGAACGAGGGCGTTGTGCGCGTGATGCTGAGCGACGACGACCAGAGAAATCGCGGCGAGACGGTGCGCGTGTAGGTGAATACGACGTTACGCTGACGGTCGACATACTGGATGGCGAAGGTGGGGTCGAGCAGCGTCTGGTTAGGGTTGGTGGTGGGGCCGGTGAGGTTGTCGTAATTGAATCGCCCGAGGAACTGACCCTTGGCGCCGAGTATTTGGTCGATGCGAATGGAGAACTGGTCAGCGCTGGTGTTGACGTTGGAAGGCGCGGCATAGGTTCGCGCGCCAAATGCGCCGGTGGCGTTGTTGGGCTGGGGATATCGCGCGAGGATGGCGGCAATTGCGGGGTTTACGGGCACTGTAAGCGTGTCGGAGCTGCCGTCGGGGTAGGTGACGAAGTCCTGGCCCGAGCGCTCGGCCTGGGTTGGCACGGCGAGCACCTGCGTGGTGCCGAGGACCTGGCGGAAACCCTGATACTGGCCGAAGTAGAAAGTGCGGCCGCGGCCATCGTAGATGTGGGGCAGGACGACGGGACCGCCGTTTGTGAATCCGAACTCGTTGCGGCGGAAGGGTGGAATGCGGCCCGGCTCGGCGATGGAGGGGTGGTCAAAGAAATTGCGCGCGTCGAGGGCCGAATTACGCAGGAACTCGAAGAATGATCCGTGGAATCCGCTGCTGCCGGAGCGGGTGACGATGTTTGTGAATCCTGAAGCGCCGCGTCCGATTTCCGCGGGCATCCAGCCGGAACTGGATTGGATCTCCTGAATCGCATCGACGTTGAAGTTGGTGAAGGTGCTGCCGCCCATCTCGGGATCGCTGATATCGGCGCCGTCCATGGCGAAGGTAGCCTCAACACCGCGTTGGCCGTTGATGGCGAATTGCTGCGTGAAGTTGGTGGCTCCATTGGCGTCGGTCATAGTGCCGGCGGCCAGCAGGAGCAGCGTGCTGAAGTCGCGGCCGTTCAACGGCAACGAGCTTACGGCCTGGCTGGAGAGCTTTTCGCCGCCGGTGCCGGTTGAGGCTGCGGATGGGTTTGCGGCAGGCGCCGATGGCGCGCCGGTCTGGTTTTCGACTGAGACGGAGAGAATGTGCTGGTCGGAAACGGTGAGGAGCAGGGACGGGCCGGTAATGTTGGTCGCCACTGGTGCGGTTGGAGCACGACCGGGGAGCGCGACGGCGACTGTGTGCGGGCCGATTGCGACGCTGGATATGGAGAAGCGGCCATCGGGCGAGGTGATTGAGTTTTTGTTGCCTGAGGGCGTTGATATGGTTACGGTGGCGTTTGCTATGGGCTGACCGGTGACGGTGCGGACGATGCCGGTGAGGACCGTTGGGGTTGGGGGAGATTGTTGCGCGCGGATCGGGATTGCGGCCATTAGTGCGATGAGCAGGCAGGCTTTCAAAGTTTGGAGGATTGCGAAATGGGGCCCGGTAAACGAGTGTTGCTCATTTCGTGAAGCAGGGTCGAGATGAAGGGCCTTTTGGACTGTGGAGATTACAGGGCCGGCTGTCATTGAGCAGTCTCTTAACAATGGAGTGTGGTTCTTTTAAGTTTATGCGTAACGGGCTGGGTAGATGGTCGAGGCGGATTGATTTGGGTTCGTGCCTTCCCGGGTCCGAAAATCCGGACCTCGGTCACCCATTTTCTTGTTGTGTTGGAACCTGCTGGTTGAGATTTGTGGTATCCCACCCTAGCCGGAAAAACAAAGACCCGGCGAGGGTGGGGCACCCGGATTTGTGCTGGGCGTGCGTTAGTGGATCGCGAGGCTGGCTGCGAGCGGGGTGTTGTCAGAAGATGGGCCGACCATTACCTGATAAGCGCCTGGCGCGAGGCTCCAGCTTTCGTTGGCTTCATTGAAGGTTTGCAAGGGACGCGTGTCGACGCTCACAGTGATGGTGCGTGATTCGCCGGGCGCAAGTTCGACGCGCTCCCATCCAACCAGCCGCTGATAAGGTTCGTCGGCGCCTTGCGGGAGCATTGCGTAGACTTCGGCGATTTCAGTCCCTGCGCGACTGCCGGTGTTCTTCACTTTGAAGCGCACGGACTTTGCAGGTGAATCGACCTTCAGGCCGGAATACGCGAATGTTGTGTAGGAGAGGCCGTAACCGAAGGCGAAGAGGGGCTGCTTATGCTGCGCTTGAAACCACTTGTAGCCGACCTCGGGGCCTTCGTTGTAGGTGACGGAATAGCCGGAAGCCGATGTGCCCGAGTTGACTGCGTGAGTGCCCTGACCCAGGTCGGCGGCCGAAAGCGGAGGAATGACGGGGTGAGGCAGATCCTGCTCGGATTTGGGGAAGGTGATGGCGAGCTTGCCGGATGGGTTGACGTCGCCGACGAGCACGTTGGCCAGGGCTTTGTGTCCGGCGCTGCCAGCGAACCACGCCTCGACAACGCCAGCCACGCTGCCCAGCCAGGGCATGGTGACAGCGGTGCCGGTTTCAAGCACGACGATGGTGTGGGGATTGGCTGCGGCAACCTGCTCGATCAATGCGTCCTGGTTGTCGGGCAGCGAGAGGCTGGGGAGATCAATGCCTTCCGATTCCCACTGGGAGGCAAAGACGATTGCCAGGTCGGAGTTGCGGGCAAGGCTGGCAGCGGATTGCGGGTTGGCGCCCGGGTCGAAGGTGATTTTGGTATTGGGCAATTTTGCCTGAAGGGCTTTGAGCGGAGACGTGGGGAACCAGATGTGTTCCTGCCAGCGGGTTGCACCCTGGCCCGGAGGCATGATGGCGTTGCCGCCCGGAGGGTCGACCTGCGCTGAACCCCCACCGGAGATCATGCCGACATCGGCGTGCGCGCCAATGATTGCGATGCTGTGCACCGTGGCTGGATCGATGGGAAGGATGGAGTTCGAGTTTTTGAGAAGGACGATGCTGTTTTCTTCAACGTGCTGCGCGGCCTGCATGCCAGCTTCGACGTTGACTGTGCCATGTTGCGGCGGGTTGTCGACTACGCCGGACATGAACTCGGCGTAGAGAACCCTGCGGGCGTGGTCGTCAATCTGAGACATTGGCACCTGCCCGGCCTGGACCGCGGCTTTCAATTTCGGGCCGAAGTAACCGGCCATTGGCTGCTCCTGATCGAGGCCGGCGGCAGAGGCTTTCTGCGTGCTGTGGGTACCACCCCAGTCAGAGAGAACGAAGCCTTTAAAGCCCCACTGATTTTTGAGAACCTGGTTGAGCGTGTAGTCGTTCTCGCAGGCGTAATCGCCATTGACGCGGTTATAAGAGCACATGACTGCGCCGGGATTGGCGATGGAGATGGCGATGTGGAAGGCGAGCAGGTCAGACTCCTGAAGTGCGCGCCTGGAGATGATGGCGTTGACGATGTTGCGGCCGGTCTCCTGGTCGTTCATGGCATAGTGCTTGACGTCGCCGACGACATGCTGCGCCTGCTCGCACTTCATCATGTTGCCAGTGAGGGTTCCGGCCAGGAGCGGATCTTCGCCGGCGTACTCGAAGGTGCGGCCGTTGCGGGGGTCGCGGTTAAGGTCCATGCCTCCGCCGAGGGTCATATTGAAACCCTGCTCGCGGAGCTCGCGTCCGATCACCTCTCCGTAGTGGCATTCGGATTCGACATCCCAGCTGGATGCCGCTCCGAGGTTCGAGGGCATGGCGGTGGAGTACCGTCCGTTGGCGGCGCTGTCGCGCACTCCGTATGCCGCATCGGAGACGAAGAGCGGGGGAATTCCGAGGCGCTCGACGCCCTGGACGTAGCCTGCGCCGCCGTTCGACAGCCTGGTGAGGGGCATCTGCCATTGCGGGGCGTGAGCCATGCCGTTGCCGTGGAGGAGCGCGATTTTTTCATCGAGAGTCATCTGCTTGAGAACGAGATCGGCGCGTTGATCGGGTGAGAGGGCAGGATTCATCCACGGGCGGGCGGGAGTTTGGGCAGCCGCGTTGGCCATGCCTAGAACGTTGGCAAGGGCAATGATGAGCGAAAAGAAGATGCAGAGATTTGAAGTGTGTTTTTGCATGGGAATCCAGTCACGACCCATGGTATCGCAGTCGTGGGGTTCTGCGGTTCAGAGGCGGGGAGGCGATGAGCGGCTATTTTTCGGGCGGGGTGCGGACGAGCTCGAGCAGGCGGATGAGCTCGTTGATTTCAGAAGCGGAAAGGTGGCCGAGGAGCTCCTGCGGAACGCGGTCGACGACGGGGTCCATCTGTCTGAGGAGGTTGAGGCCGGCCTCGGAGATGTGGGTGATGACGACGCGGCGATCGCGGGTGTCGCGGCGCTGGCGGATGAGCTTGAGGCCCTTGAGTCGATTGAGCAGGCGGGTGATGTCGGGCTCGGCGGCGATCATGCGGTCGCCGATGGCGGCGCAGGGCAGGCCGTGGGGCTGAGCTCCTCGGAGGATGCGCAGGACGTTGTACTGCGTAGCGGTGATGCCCGAGCCGCGGGTGCGTAGCTGGGCCTGACGCTGGAGCAGGTCGGCGGTGCGCAGGATGTTGAGCAGGGCCTCTTGTTCGGGGCTGGTGAAGGGAAGTTGCTGCGCGATTTCGGATTTCAGGTTGGGCATGGGCGTTGGTGAGGCAGCGAGTTAGCGAGTTAGCGAGTCAGCAAGTCGGCAAGTCAGCAAGTCGGCGAGTCGGCGAGTCGGCGGGATTCATCCCACCGTGGCGACAAAAACAAAGACGTGGCGAGGGTGGGGCACCCATATTCGAGGTTGGTTGAAAGCGGAGAAATATCACGGTTATTGCTTCACTACTTCCAAACGGTTATTGCTTCACTACTTCCAAACGGTTATTGCTTCACTACTTCGAGATCGATTTCGAGTGGTATTTCGTCGCCGGCCATGGCAGCTGGAAAGCGGCTGCCAATGCCGAAGTCGGTGCGCTTGATGGTGGTGGTTGCGGTAAAACCGGCGTGGGGCTTGTGATCCATTCCGGTAACGGGGCCGGTGGGACCATCGACCTGAAGAACGACGGGCTTGGTTACGCCATGCAGCGTCAGGTTGCCGTTGACGGTGAGGTGATCGCCGGTTTTTACAACTGAGGTGCTGGTGAAGGTAGCCGTGGAATAGGTGGCGATATCGAACCACTGCGCTCCCTTGATTTCGGAATCGCGGGCTGACTCGCCGGTGTCGAGGGTGGTGACGTCGATGGTGGCGTTCACCGAGGATTTGGTTGGGTCGGCGTCGTCGTAAACAATGGTGGCGTTGACGCGGCTAAAGTGGCCGTGGACTGTGGAGATGGTCATGTGGGTGATTTTGAAATCGACGCCGCTGTGGGCGGGGTCAGAGGTCCAGGTAGACGCCTGCGCAAGAGCGAACTGAGCGGGAAGCGCCAGGGCGATGGTAAGAAGCAGGGGGTACTTCATAAAAGGGGACGGGTTCCTTTCAAGGCCTGTGCGGCTCCATGGTAACAAGACGCGCGGGGAGATTAATCGTTATAACAATTATTTTTGCGGCGCAAAGGCTGGCCACTGCGAGCAGCGGCAGAAATAGGATGCCGCTGGGTCTGGTATTCTCGCGCCTATGTCGGTAATGGCGCATTTCAGGCGGCTTACCTCGGCGCAGCGGCACGTGTTCGCGGCGGCGTTCATGGGCTGGACGCTCGACAGTCTGGATTTTTTCCTGCTGATTTTTTGCGTGAAGGCGATTGCGAGTGAGTTCAGGACGCTGCCCTCAGCGGTGCTGGGCGCGGTGTTTTTGACGCAGGCATTGAGGCCGCTGGGCGCGCTGGTGTTTGGCACGCTGGCCGATCGCTACGGACGGCGGCCGGTGTTGATGGCTAACATTCTCGGCTTCTCAGTGATTGAGCTGGCTTGCGCGTTTGCGCCTTCGCTGAATGCGCTGCTGGCGCTGCGGGCGCTGTTCGGGTTTGCCATGGGCGGCGAATGGGGCGTGGGCGCGGCGCTGGCCTTTGAGTCGCTGCCGACGGAAGGCCGCGGTGTTTTCAGCGGCATTCTTCAGGAAGGGTATGCGGCGGGGTCGATTCTGGCGTCGGCTGCATTTGCGCTGCTCTATGCGGGCATTCACTGGCACGGGATCGCGATTCCTGGGATCGGGTGGCGGGGACTGTTTATGGTGGGCTCGGCGCCGGCGCTGCTGGCGTTTTATGTGCAGGCGCGCGTGCCGGAGTCGCCGGTGTGGCTGGCGGGCGCGGAGCAACGCAGGAAGGCCGCAGGAATGAAGCGCACAGGATTGATTCCCGCGCATCTGAGGGAGTTCGCGCCGACGTTTCTGTTTCTCATTTTGCTGATGACGGCGTTCATGAGCTTCTCGCACGGCACGCAGGATGTGTATCCGACGTTTCTGGCAGTGACGGCAAAGCTGAAGCCGCAGACGATCGGGTTGATTGGCGTGCTGTACGGGGTTGGATCGATTGCGGGAGGGCTTGTGTTCGGGATGCTGAGCGAGCGCTGGGGGCGAAAGCGCGCGATTGTAACGGCGGCGCTGTTGGCGATTCCGGTGATTCCGCTGTTTGCTTACGGGCACTCGGCCTGGGCGCTGGGCGCGGGCGCGGTGCTGATGCAGTTTATGGTGCAGGGTGCGTGGGGAGTGGTGCCGGCGTATCTGACCGAGCTTTCGCCGGCGCCGGTGCGGGCGACTGCACCGGGATTGGCGTACCAGCTTGGCGGATTGATCACGAGCTGGAATGGAAAGGCGCAGGCGCTGGCCGCGGAGCGGTGGGGGAATTATCCGCTGGTGCTGGCGGTGACGGTGATGTTGGTGGCGTTGATGCTGGCTGGCCTTGCGTCTCTTGGGAGCGAGGCCAAGGGGCGGGATATGACGGCGGTGTGAGGGGCCATCGCCGTGTCGGTGTGGATCAGCGGTTTCCCTGGTCCCCAGGTGCGAGGGACCCCACCGCGAACCTGGCACCCGGCGATTTGCGGCGATTCGATACTGCTTTAAACGATTCTGGTTTGGATTTCCGGCCTGCGTTCTCGTTGAATACCGCATCGTGCGATTGATCTGGAAGCGTGCCTTTTGATGAGACGGTGTTGCGCTCGGCAGCTTCACAACTTCGCAGGTGCGGGACTACTATAAGCGCAGCGAGGCCTTCTTCCCGGGTTCTACGTGGGATTCTTATCGCGGTTCCAAGAACTATCAAAATCCAGAGCAGTGATCCCGAATCTGATTCAGGAACAACTGCAGATCCTTCGATTCCGATTGTCAGGCAAGCCTGCCAATCTTCGCTCAGGACGGAGAAACGGCCATGGCGGATGGGGACGATTTAAAGCCGGTGGAGAGTGCGCCGAGGGCAATTACGCGGCGCAGGTTCATTATGGGAGTGATTGCGGGCGGCGCAGCGGTGGGCGCTGCGAGCTACCACTTTCTTTCGCCGTCGCACTATCATTCAACGGGGACGGGCGAGCGGCTGATCACCTTGAATGTGAACGGCAGGCCTCGGCGCGTTGATGCCATGCGGCAGGAAACGCTGGCGTGGACGCTGCGCTATAAGCTGGGCCTGACGGGAACCAAGCTGGGCTGCGATCGCGGCGAGTGCGGAGCGTGCACAGTGCTGATCGACGATGTGCCGCACTATAGCTGCAGCGTGCTGACGCATACGGTGCGCGGGCGCAAGGTGACGACGATCGAAGGGCTGGCGGCGGCGGACGGAAAACTGCATCCGGTGCAGCAGGCGGTGGTCGAAAAGCAGGGATTCCAGTGCGCGTTCTGCATGTCGGGATTCATCCTGTCGACGGTCGGGTTTCTCAAAACCAATCCCAACCCTACGCGGACTGAGCTGGCGCACGGGATCAGCGGCAACCTTTGCCGCTGCCAGGACTACACCAAGATACTTGACTCGATGATGGAAGGCGCGGCGCAGATGCGAGGCGCGAGCGGCGCCGCTGCGCTGGCGAGGAGGGCTTGACGATGGCTGATACGACGCCTGCTGACGCGATGAAAGCCGACAAGTTGAAAGCCGAGAGTGAGAAGCCGCGCCCGTTCGGCACTGGGTACAAGCTGATTGGCAAGGACTACTCGACACCCGACCTGGTGGCGAAGGTGACGGGAACGGCCAAGTATGCCGAGGATTTTCGCGCCGAGGGGATGCTGTTTTGCCGGCTGGTGCTGAGCCCGATGCCGCATGCGCGGGTGAAGAGCATCAACGCGGAAAAGGCGCTGGCGATGCCGGGCGTGAAGGCGATTCTTACTCCGGCCGAGGTTCCCGGGCACGCGGCTTATATGAACGACAACGGCACCATGATCCAGCCGGATAAATGGGGAGAGCTGGCGCTGGCGGATGAGCCGATGTACCAGGGCGAACCGATATTGGCCGTGGCTGCTGTGGATGAGCTGACCTGCGCAGAGGCGATCGAGCAGATTGAGATCGAGATGGAGCCGCTGCCGTTCCAAACCGATCCATTGGAGAGCTTGCGGCAGGGGAGTTCGAATGCACGGGTGGACGGCAATGTTTGGGCGAGGCCGGAGACAGGCCGCGGACCGATGCAGCTGACGGACCTGAAGTGGACGGACGAGGATTTTGCGGCGGAAAAAGAAGGCCGCATGCCGATGGGTCATTCGACTGAAGGATGGGCCTATGGCGATGTGGATGACGGATTCAAGAATGCCGCGCTGGTGCTTGACGAGACGTTTCAGACGCCGGACGTGAGCCACCAATGCCTGGAGCCGCGCACAACAATGGCTTACTGGCAGAACGGCAAGCTGTATTTGTACACGGGCACGCAGAGCACCTTTCAGACTGTCGCCGCCATTGCGCGCTGGATGCACATGGACGAAGACAAGATCGTCTTTATCAGCGAATATACGGGCGGCGGATTCGGCAGCAAGATTACTGGCGCGCTTACGCTGGTGATTCCAGCGCTGCTGTCGAAGAAGCTGAATGCGCCCGTGATGATGCGCATCAGCCGGCAGGAAGAGCATTTTATCGGGCGCGCGCGGCCAGGTATCAGGGCACGTACCAAGGTGGGTTTTGCGAAGGACGGCCGAATCACCGCGGTAGACATGTTCCTGGTTTCAGACGCCGGCTCTTACGGGTCGAGTGGAGACGGCGGCTCGTGCGCGGGCATTGTTTCGTTGCAGTATCAGCCGCCGGCAATGCGGTTTCGCAACGTGACGGTTGCAACCAACACGCCGCCGCGCAGTGCGCAGAGCGCGCCCGGCGGGATGCAGGCTATCGCAATCATGGAACCGATCCTGGCAAAGGCCGCGCGGCAACTCGGCATTGACCAGGTGGCGTTGCGACGCATCAACTGCCCTGAGGGCAAAGCGCAGTACGGGCCTCCAGATCACGAGGGCAAGCGTTCCTACGTTACGAGCTGTTTTCAAAAGCAGGCTCTCGACGAGGGCGCGAAACAGTTCAAGTGGAACGAGCGGGTGGCGCGGCCCAAGCGGAATGGCACGAAGGCGCGCGGCGCGGGTGTGGCGCTCACCGTCTTCCACGGAGGCAGTACAGGGTTTGACGGTCTGATCGTGATTACTCCGCAGGGCCGCGTGCAGATTCAATCGGGCATCGGCAACCTTGGCACCGAAGCGGTGATTGATGTGCATCGCGCTGCGGCCGAGATGCTGGATGTGCCGTGGGAGGCATGCGACGTGGTGTGGGGCGATACGTCGAAGCATTTTCCTTACACGTGCGACTCCGGCGGCAGCCAGACTGTGCATGCCATGACCCGTGCGGCAATGGCGGTGGGAAATGAGTGTGTGCAGAGACTGAAGGAAGTGGCGGCGAAGAAACTTGGGGGGCAGCCAGCGGATTACGAGGTTGCTAACTTGCGGGTATCGCGTAAAGGCGGCGGCGCGGGGATGAGCTTTGCCGAGGCTGCGCAACATGCCATTAAGCTCGGCGGCATCTACGACGGACACGATGTGAATCCCGATGTGCATAAGGCGACAAAGCAGGCTGTGACTAATTTGGCGGGCCAGGGCTTGGTGGCTTCAGCGAGTGACAAGTATCCGCATGACGGCGATTCCTATTCTTATCTGGCATGCTTTGCAGAAGTGGAAGTTGACGTGGAGACCGGCAAGTATTACATCACCGATTATCTGGCGTATGCCGATGTGGGGACGGTGCTTCATCCTGCAGCGCTGGGCGGGCAGGTGCTGGGCCGATCTACGCTGGGGATTGGCCATGCCATTGGGCAGAAGTGGGTGATCGATCCGCAATATGGCATTTCAATCGCCGAGCGCTTTTATCAGAACAAGCCGCCGACGATTCTGGATGTGCCGGTGGACATGCAGTGGAATGCGCTGAACATTCCCGATCCTGAGACACCGGTGGGCGCGCGTGGTTGCGGTGAACCGCCGGTGGGCGGCGGATGCGCGGCGATTCTAAATGCGATTGCAGATGCGGTTGGAGACAACATTTTTCAACGCGCGCCGGTGAATGCGGATACGATTCTGGCTTCGCTTGAAGCGGGACGGCCGATGCAGCACCCGTTGTTGGCGCATATCTAAAGGCAGGGAGCAAGGGAGCAAGGGAGCGAGGGAGAAGTTATGGCAGTATTTCGCGACGTGATGCCCGCCTTTGATCTGCTGCAGCCGAGTTCGGCTGCGGAGGCGCAGAAACTGCTGGAGGACAATGGCAGCGATGCGTGGGTGATGGCCGGGGGCATGGACAGCTTTGACTGGCTGAAGGATCGGATCAAGAAGCCGGGCGTGCTGGTGGATTTGAGCGGCGTAGAGGAACTGAAGGGGATTCGCACGACCGGCGATGGCGTTGAGATTGGCGCGATGACCACGCTCACCGAGATTGCCAATCATCCTGAGATAAAGAAGAACTACAGCCTGCTGGCGGATGCGGTGTCGGTTGTGGCGTCGCCGCAGATTCGCAACCAGGGCACGCTGGGAGGGAACGTTTCGCAGGATGTGCGCTGCTGGTATTACCGCGGCGGATGGCCGTGCTATCGCGCTGGCGGAAACATTTGCTATGCCGATACTCCGGTAGGGCGCAACCGTGAGCACGCGATTTTTGGCGCAGACCGCTGCGTGGCCGTGCATCCGTCGGACTCGGTGCCCGCGTTGATTGCGCTCGACGCAAAGTTTGTGGTGCAGACGCCGAAGGGCGAGCGCGAGATCGATGCGGAGGATTATTTTGTCGGGCCTGAGACGGACATTACGCGGATCAACATGCTGGAGCCGGGATTTTTGCTAACAGCGATTCGAATTCCGGGAACGTGGGCGGGTGCGAAGTTTTATTTCGAAAAAGTACGCGATCGCAACGTTTGGGATTTTCCGCTGATGAACGTGGCCTCGGCGATGAAGGTGAGCGGCGGAACCATTACGGCGGCGCGGATTGCAGTGAGTGCAGTATCGCCGAAGCCGATGCGGCTTAAGAATGTTGAGGGCGCGATTGTGGGCAAGCCGGCCGATGCCGAGACTGGCATGATGGCGGGCAAGTTGGCGGTGGAGGGCGCGGTTCCTCTGCAGTTTAATGCGTACAAGATTCCGCTGATGCGCAACCTGGTGAAACGCGCGATTGCAGGGAACGTTGAAGCACAGGAGCCGGCATGAGATTCATAACCTGGGCGACAGATCCGTGGGGCAAGCATGTGCCCATTCATGCGGCGTGGGATTTGATTGGCGCGGCGGTGATTGCCGGGCTCGCGTTCATGATTGTGCACGCGCTGTACGTGGCGCTGGTTGCAGGGCCGAAGGTCTTCAAGAAAAATGAACTGCCCAGGTCGATTGAAGCTGCGATTCCCGAGCGGGTGCAGCGGCATTCGCTGGCGGCGCGGTTGTTTCACTGGGTGATGGCTGCGGCCATGTTTACGCTGCTGTTCACGGCGTTTCTGCCCAAAGTGGGTGTGCAGTTTAACTGGGTGCTCTACCACTGGATCGCGGGCGTGGTGCTGACTGTTTCAATCGTCTTTCACATCTTCCATTCGTTCTTCATGGACCCCTGGTCGATATGGCCTGACCGGGTCGACATTCGCGATGCGATGCGGAGAACACTGCGCTTTATGGGCAAGCCTGCGCCGCCGCCGGAACGATTTGCGAAGTATCCGCTTGAAAACAAGTTCTACCATCTGGTGATTGTGTTGAGCGCCCTGGCGGTGACGGTGACCGGGCTGTTTATGATGAAGAGGATTCAGACCGGTATCTTCACGCGCAATCCGTATTTGTTCAGCGACATGACGTGGGGGCTGATGTATGTGCTGCACGGACTTGCGGGCATTGGGCTGATAGCGCTGGTGATGATGCATGTGTATATGGGCATCAGGCCTGAGAAGCTACCGATTACCAAGTCGATGATCTTTGGATGGATGAGCCGGGATTTTTATCTTGAGGAGCACGATCCGGAGCGCTGGATTGTGAAGCAGTCAACGGGAAAGAAGAAAGGCTACGCAGCCAGCGATGCCGACTGAGATAGAAACGCTTTGCGACACAATTGAAGACTGCTACGAGTTCACGCTGAGCTATGCGGCGCGCGGGATGACGACCGATGAAGGCAGCGATGCGGGCCGGCAACTGCGAGAGAAGCTGACGAATGCACTGGCGGCGATACGCGGGCTTGAGGCAGCGTCGAGAGCGGCTGCGGCGCGGATGGAAACAGGACAGGCAGAGAAGTTTGCGGCGTTTGTAGACGTTCTGGGACACGATGCGCAAAGTTCGAGCGCAGCGGTTGACCTGGTGCTGGCGCAGGCGGCGATCAGCTCGCAGCTGATCGACAATCTGAATGCGTCGATTCATCTGCGGGCGCTTTTGACCGATCTGTTTCTGATTACGGAGATTGTTGCGGCGCAGCAGGTGCGGGCGGCGGGCGCTGCAGATTAGCACTGTGGCCTTAAGATTTGAGCTATCCCAGGTCCCCAAAGGCGAGGGACCTGGGGCACCCAGGTTCTTGGAATAGGTTCATCTTCGATTGAAGGCACATGTATTCGAAAGAAGTTCTCGATCATTTTGAACATCCGCGCAATGCGGGTGTGGTTGCCGAGCCAAACGGGCAGGTGTTGATCGAGAATCCCGCATGCGGCGACACGCTCAAACTGACTATCAGGGCCATAAATGGGCGGATCGAGGAGATTCGTTTTCAGGCCAAGGGTTGCGTCGCGTCGGTGGCGTGTGCGTCGGCGATGACGGAGCTCGTTCGCGGGAAGTCAGTTGAGGAAGCGCGCAGGCTGAGCAGGGAAGAAATTGTGCAGGCGGTTGGCGGTTTGCCGCAGGCGTCGGTGCATGCGAGTCATCTGGCGATGGATGCGCTGGGAGCTGTGCTTAGTAATGTTGCGAAGCAGTGACGGAATGAGGTTCGTGCTATCCCATGTCCCAAAATCGGGACATGGGGCACCCATTTCTCAGTCTGATCTAGATTGCGAGAGTGCGATTATTGCGGCGTAATCGGCGGGCGTGTTTATGTCGGCGACCAGGTTGGGAATCGTAACTGGGACTGGGACGAAGCGTCGGTAGTGAACTCGTTTGACTTCTCTCGCGTTGGAAGTCGGCGGCGCTTCGAGAAATGCGTCGACGAGTTCCCGCGACACAAAAAGGGGATGACCATTGCGGCCGTTGGAGTGCGGCGCTACGGCCCATTTTCCGCGGGCGAGTGCTTCGTCGAACTTCGCACGGAGTAATGCGAGCGTTTCCTGATCAAGAGGCGCGCAATCGACGGGCGTGATCATGGCGGAGTCGCAACCCAGGTCGATTGCTTTGCCGAGGCCAATTTGCAATGAGCTGAATTGGCCGCGTTCGGGAGCGGGGTTGATTGCCGAGACTGCGCCGTATGCGGAGACGATGGGCGCGAGGCGGTCGGCATTTTGACCGGCTACGACAACAATGGCCCGCGCGAAAGGCTTAAGGGCGGCGATGTGAGTAGCGAGCAGAGTTGAGTTGTCGGATTGAGCGGGTGACGATTCATTTGCCGGCCAGGTCAGCAGGGCCTTATCGCGGCCCATGCGCGAGGATGCGCCGGCAGCGAGAATGACGCCGCAAAGATCTGCCATCATTTAATTTCCGGATTGAGTTAATGAGGTTTCGCCGTCGGCGGCCTCATCTGAGGGCTCATCGGTGGCCGCGTTGGCCGATCCGTCGAATCGCCGGGAATGGAACCAGCTCATGTGAGGCAGTGCGCGTTCAACATTGCGGCGATTGGCGACGAGCTCGGCTACGATGGCGGCCGCAATTTCTTCAGGGGTGATGGCGCCGATGTCGAGGCCGATGGGAGAATGAACGCGTTCGAAGAGTTCAGGGCGAAGACCTTCAGCGACGAGCTGTCGAAAGACGGTGACAGCCTTGCGGCGGGAGCCGATCATGCCGATGTAGCGCGCCGGTGTTTGAACGGCCCAACGCAGTATGCGCAGGTCATCGCGATGGCCGCGCGTAGCGATGACGATGAAGGCCGAATCGCTGGGAGCGAGTTCGGCGAGGGTCTGATGGAATTCAGAGGCAAAGATTTGGCGCGCGCCGGGAAAGCGGTCGGCGTTGGCGTAGGCCTCGCGATCGTCGGCCACTATGACGTCGAAGCCAGCATTGATGGCGGCTTTGAATAGCGCGAGCGAAACGTGGCCTGCGCCGAAGATGTAAAGCAGCGGCGCCGGCAAAACGGGTTCAATAAAGATTTCGAGCGCGCCTCCGCATACCAGGCCGGTATCGTATTTGGGATCCTGGTTGAGATCGAATGTAAGAGTGCGGGGCCTTTCTGAGGTCATAACCTCGCGCGCGGCCTGCCATACTTCGGCCTCAACGCAGCCGCCGCCGATTGTGCCGGCGATAGAGCCGTCGTCGCGCACCAGCATTTTGGCGCTCTTGAACGATGGAATGGAGCCGCGCACATTGACGATGGTGGCGAGGGCTCCGCGCCGGCCCGAGCGTTGTAATGCGACGATTTCTTCGTAAATCTGCATCTGATGCGATTATTCGTCCCAGGCAGCGGCAAGTCAATCAGGGAGATGCAAAATGAGGGACGCAATGGGAACTGGAATGATGCGGATGTAAGCCGTTGATTTGTTTGCCGGCGGCGCAACAATCCCATTGCTCTTGGCGGGGATTTCGATTAACTTCAAAGACTCACAGCTTTTCGCGGGAGGCAGGGCAGCTATGTCACGCGTCGTTCGATGTTCCATTATTCAGGCATCCAATGCTGTGCCGGCAACAGAGCCGTTGAATATACAAAAAGAAGCAATGATTGAGAAGCACGTGGGCCTGATCAAGCAGGCTGCCGCCGCGGGCGCGCAAATTGTGTGCCTGCAGGAGATTTTCAACGGACCGTACTTTTGCGCCGAGCAGTCGGTGAAGTGGTATGAGATGACCGAGCCGGTTCCCGATGGGCCCACCGTGACCTTGATGCGCGCATTGGCCAGGGAACTGCGCATTGCGCTGATAGTGCCCGTTTATGAGGTGGAGCAGGAAGGGATCTTTTACAACACCGCGGCAGTGGTGGCGAGCGACGGCAGCTACCTGGGCAAATATCGGAAGACGCATATTCCGCATGTTGCGCCGGGTTTCTGGGAGAAGTTTTATTTCAGGCCTGGGAACCTCGGTTATCCGGTCTTCGATCTGGGATTCGCGAAGATTGGCCTGTATATCTGCTACGACCGGCATTTTCCTGAGGGCGCGCGTTGCCTGGGTTTGAATGGCGCGGAGATTGTGTTCAATCCTTCGGCGACGGTGTCGGGGCTGAGCGAGCACCTATGGAAGCTGGAGCAGCCGGCGCACGCGGCGGCGAATGGATATTTTATTGCGGCCATCAATCGCGTGGGGACTGAGGCGCCGTGGAACATCGGCGAGTTTTATGGCTCGAGTTACTTTTGCAATCCGCGTGGCCAGATTATTGCGCAGGCTGTGCGTGATAAAGACGAAGTGCTGACCGCCGATTTGAATCTGGATGAGATTGCCGAAGTGCGGCGGACGTGGCAGTTCTTCCGCGATCGGCGGCCGGATTTGTATGGGGCGATTGTGGCGGGGTAGGACGACTCCGATTGCACGAATGCGTTGGTTGGGTTGGTGCTATCCCACCCTAGCCGCAAAGACAAAGACGCGGCGAGGGTGGGGCACCCAGTTCTTTTCAGGGGTAAGCAGTCAAAGACCAAGTGGAGATGGGAATGAGCACCGCGACTATCCCTGATGATCCGCAATTGCGCGCGCGATTCAGCGAGCTGAAGCAGCCACTCGGCAATCAGGCTGCTGTGATTGAGGCCAATCGCTGCCTGAATTGCTTTGACGCGCCTTGCACTGCGGCCTGCCCTACGCATATCGATGTGCCGGGGTTCATCAAGCGCATTGCGTCGGGCAATCTGCGTGGCTCGGCCACTCGTATTCTGGATGCAAATATTCTAGGCGCGAGTTGCTCACGGGTTTGTCCGGTTGACGTGCTTTGCGAAGGCGCGTGCGTGATGCATCGCTACAATCGCGAGCCGATTGAGATTGCGCTGCTGCAGCGACATGCGATGGATGCTTACCAGGTTTCGGGCGCGACTCCCGCGGTGAAGAACGATGCTGCGCCGGGGCTGCGGGTGGCATGCATCGGCGCAGGGCCGGCTTCGTTGGCGTGCGCGGCGGAATTGCGCAGGCACGGCGCTCAAGCCACAATTATTGAAAGGCGCACACTGCCAGGTGGATTAAACACTTACGGTGTGGCCGAGTACAAATTACGGGCGAGCGAGAGTCTGCACGAAGTTGAGATGATTCGGCGGATGGGAGTGGAGTTCCGGTTCGGCGCGGGAGTGGATTCAGCCGCAGCGCTGGAGCAGCTCGAGCAGGAGTTCAATTACATCTTTCTTGGCGTAGGTTTGGGCGCAATGCAGCGGTTGGGCATCCCAGGCGAAGACGTTGACGGCGTGATGAATGCGCTTGAACTGATTTCGGCCTACAAAACCGGCAACCTGCGCGAGCTGCACGGAACGGTTGTAGTGGTGGGTGCGGGGAACACGGCGATTGATGCGGCGAATGCAGCCAAGCGGCTGGGCGCGGAGACAGTGTATTTGCTGTATCGACGTGGGGAGAACGACATAGGCGCATTTGATTTTGAGTATGAGCATGCCAAGCAGGAGGGCGTACAGTTTTTATGGCGCAGGCGCCCGGTGGCGGTGCGCAAAGAAGCGCATGGGCGGCTGCTGCTTGAGACGGTGCAGGTACGGCAGGCCGAGGGCGCGCTCGAGTCCGTTCCCGATTCTCAGTTCACCATCGCGTGTGATTTGCTGGTGCCGGCGATTGGGCAGTCGCCGTTGACGGCGCTGGTGCAGGAATTGCGAGGAGTTGAGGTGCGCGATGGGCGCATTGTTGCGGATCTCGCGACGGGGCGCACGGGGAATGAGCGCTATTATGCGGCGGGCGATTGTGTGAACGGTGGACGCGAAGTGGTGGACGCGGTGGCTGGCGGAAAGCGCGCAGCGCTTGCGATTCTGAAGACGGCGGAGGCTGCATATGCCTGATCTTCGCATTAGAAACTTCGCGGGAAGTATCAATTCGCCGAACCCATTCTGGCTGGCATCTGCGCCGCCGACGAATACGGGCGAGATGATTATGCGCGCCTTTGATGCGGGGTGGGGGGGCGCAGTGTGGAAGACGATTGGCGAGCCGGTGAAGAATGTGAGCTCGCGCTACTCGTCGGTGGATTGGGAAGGACGGCGCGTGATGGGTTTCAACAATATTGAGCTCATCAGCGACCGGCCGGTGGAACTGAATCTGCGCGAGATGCTGGAAGTGAAGAAGCGCTACCCGAAACACGCGGTGATTGCATCGCTAATGGTGGCGTCGACGCGCGAGGCCTGGCAGGAGATTGTTGCGCGGGCTGAAGACGCGGGCGCCGACGGGCTGGAGCTGAACTTTGGCTGCCCGCATGGCATGAGCGAGCGCGGCATGGGCTCGGCAGTGGGGCAGGTGCCGGAGTATGCCGAGATGATTACCGCATGGGTAAAGGAAAAGGCGCGTACGCCGGTATTGGTAAAGCTGACTCCGAACATCAGCGATATTCGCACCGTGGCGCGGGCGGCGAAACGCGGCGGTGCGGATGGATTGTCGGCGATTAATACGATCAATTCGCTTACGGGAATCGATCTCGACACGTTTGTGCCACGGCCGAATGTGGATGGAAAGAGCTCGCATGGCGGCTATTGCGGACCTGCGGTGCGGCCCATTGCGCTGAACATGGTGCAGCAGATTCTGGCAGATGTGGAGAGCGCGCTGCCGCTCTCAGGCATTGGCGGCATTGGCACGTGGCGCGACGCGGCGGAGTTCATACTGCTGGGCTGCGGGACGGTGCAGGTTTGCACTGCCGCGATGCATTATGGCTATCGCATTGTTGAGGATATGGCCGAGGGGCTTGAGAACTGGATGCGCGAGAAGGGCTTCGAAACGATCGAGGATTTTCGCGGGCTCTCGCTCAATCGCGTAACGGAGTGGAAGCACCTGAACCTGAACTACAAGATTGTGGCGCGCATCGATGAGCGGACGTGCATCGGCTGCGATCTATGCCACATTGCGTGCTGGGATGGCGCGCACCAGTGCATTCATCTCGATCGCGTGAGCGGGCCGGTGGATGGGCACGTGGAGCTGCATGCGACCCCGGCTCAGAAAGAGGCTGCGAGTCGAGATTCGATTGTGGTGACGCCTGTGACGCGCGGAGAACGTGCGGCGATGGCGGAGACGGGGCCTTATGCGACGCCGCTGGAGCGGATTCCGCGCGTGGATGAGACTGAGTGCGTGGGATGCAATCTTTGCTCGTGCGTGTGTCCGGTGGAGGGATGCATCACTATGGTGCGCGTGGATGAGGGGCTAAAGCCGGAGACTTGGGAGGAGCGGACGAGACAGGGAGTAAGGAATAGGAGCGAGCGCTAAAGAAAGGTTCGATTGGTCATGTGGTCAAAAATTGGGATCGTAATTTTGTTCGTTTTCTCACAAAAGGCGATTATTACCGCTCAAATTTCACCGAGGTTTCCGTCGAAGATAAATGCCGTAATTGCGAGGCTCTATTTCAGCAATTCCGGCACCTTCTCAGGGAACACTCTTGATAAACCCGACATTGCTCTTTGGAACACCATCATTGGCGAGGGGCAGTCGGGTGGTCCGTCGGAGGCTACGCTGATCGAGGTAGAGGTCGATGGAGACGGCGGAGGAAACATCATCCACCATGAGCGATTGACAATCACGGTGCTGGAAAAAGGGAAGCCGCCTATAGTACGTCATCCCAGTTCGCTCTACTTCGATCAAAATGGCAAGCATTTTGAGGCAGTGTGGCTCAATGATTCGGGCTGCCTTCCAGTGACGATTACTGCGCAGCTAGATCAACAGCCACCAATCAAAAAGAAGATTGACTTTGAGTGTGGCGAGTAGGATTTGTAAGCTTGCAGTATAAGCGGCATCACGCAAAAGGCAAACAAAGCTATGAGTGCGCTGATTCAAAACGGGACGATCGTGAACGCGGACGGCAACGTCAAGGCTGATCTACTGATTGACGGGGCGACGATCAAGGAGATTCGCGCGGGGATTGAGCCGGGTGCGGCAGAGACTGTTGTGGATGCGACGGGTCTGCTGCTACTGCCCGGCGGTATTGATGCGCACACGCATTTGGACATGCCCTTTGGCGGATCGAATTCTGCCGACGATTTTTTGACGGGAACGCGGGCTGCGGCGATTGGCGGGACGACGACGATTGTGGACTTCGCGATCCAGGCGCGTGGAACGAAGATGCGTACGGCGCTTGACACTTGGTGGAAGAAGGCCGAGGGCAAGGCTTGCATCGATTACGGGCTGCACATGATTGTGACCGACCTGCCGGATGCGGGTCTTGAGGACATGGATGATTTGGTGCGCGAAGGCGTGGCCAGCTTCAAGCTGTTCATGGCTTATCCCAACGTGCTGATGGTTGACGATGCAACTATCTTCAAGGCGCTGCGGCATACGGCGAAGAACGGAGCGCTGATTTGCATGCACGCTGAAAACGGCTCAGTGATTGACGTAATTGTGCAGCAGGCGCTGGCCGAGGGCAAGACCGCGCCAATTTACCACGCACTGACGCGGCCTACGCGAGCCGAGGCTGAGGCGGTGCATCGCGCGATTGCCATGGCTGAGATGGCCGGTGTGCCCGTGTATATTGTGCATCTGTCAAGCGAGGATGCGTTGAACCAGGTGCGTGAGGCGCGCGACCGCGGATTGCCTGCGTTTGCCGAGACTTGCCCGCAGTATCTGCTGCTTTCGATTGAAGACAACATGGAAGGGAAGGGCTGGGAGGGCGCGAAGTATGTGTTTACGCCGCCGCTGCGGGAGAAGAAGAATCAGCCGAAGCTGTGGGATGGGTTGCGCAAGGACCATTTGCAAGTGGTGTCGACGGACCATTGCCCGTTTTGCTTTGAAGACCAGAAGGCGCTGGGCAAGGACGACTTTACGAAGATTCCCAATGGAGGACCGGGCATCGAAAACAGGCTGCAATTGCTGCACCATCACGGGGTGGGGCAGGGAAATTTTTCGATCAACCGATTTGTTGAATTAGTGTCGACGGCGCCGGCGCGCATTTTCGGTATGTATCCCCAAAAAGGTGCGCTGAGAGTTGGAAGCGATGCCGATATTGTGCTGTGGGATGCCAACGCCGACCACACCATCAGCGCAGCAACCCACCACATGCGGGTGGACTACTCGATGTTCGAGGGCTTTCGAGTGCGGGGCAATGCGCGTGATGTGTACTCGCGCGGGGAATTGATTGTGAAGGGCGGCGAATTTGTGGGCAAGGCGGGGAGGGGGAATTATTTGCGGCGAGAAGCGCGGGGCGGGGCGTGGCGATGAAACAGCTTTCAGGTATTAGCTTTTAGCTGTCAGCTTCTTCGTGCGTGGGTCGAGGGTCGTGCTATTCCAGGTTTCAAAATCGAGACCTGGGGCACACAGCTTTCGCGCTTCGGGGAAGTCGCAAAAGACAACCGCAGGTTCTTCGACTCAGTCCTCCGCGGCGGACTTCGCTCAGGATGACGGCTTCTTTGTTTCGACGTAACTTGAGATGCAACATTAAAACTAAGCGCAATGTCACGGAGGAGGTCCCGTGAGCAGTGTCGATCCATCTTTGTCGAACAGCGACCTCAGGCCTACTACGCCGGAGCAGCGGACGTGGGGGTTTTATAACTACACGGCGCTGTGGTTTTCGATGTGCATGGAGATCACGACGTACCAGCTTGCGTCGTCGTTGATTGCCAAGGGCATGGATTGGAAGCAGGCGGTTGGGACGGTGCTGCTGGGCAATTTGATTGTGCTGGTGCCGATGCTGCTGAATGCGCATGCGGGCGCGAAGTATGGAATTCCGTTTCCGGTGTTCATTCGCGCGCCGTTTGGAGTACGAGGGGCAAACATCGCGGCGATATTGCGCGCGGTTGTGGCATGCGGATGGTTTGGGATTCAGTCGTGGATTGGCGGCACGGCAATTGACGCGATGCTGGTGGTGATCTGGCCGGAAGCTGCGGGGAATAATGCAATTCTGTGGGCGTGTTTTCTGGGGTTCTGGCTGCTGAACATGGTAGTGGTGTGGCGCGGGGTTGAGTCGATTCGGCATCTGCAGGCGTTTGGGGCGCCCTTTATGTTCATCATGGCGGGGGCGCTGCTGATCTGGGTGCGAATGAAGGCGGGCAGCTTTGGCACGATGCTTTCGACGCCTAGCTCGTTCCACTCGACGGGCGCGTTTCTTGCGGTTTTCTTTCCATCATTGACGGCGATGGTGGGTTACTGGGCGACGCTGGCGTTGAACATCCCTGACTTTACGCGCTACTCAAAATCGCAGAGCGCGCAGTCGTGGGGACAGGCATTTGGATTGCCGGTGGCAATGGTGCTGTACACGTTTGTAGGCATTGCGGTCACATCGGCATCGACGGTGCTGTTCGGACACGCGATCTGGAATCCGATTGCGCTGATAGGCGCATTTCATCAGCCTGTTGTAGCGTTTATTGCTTTGATCGCAATTTTGGTGGCGACGTTGAACGTGAATATTGGAGCAAATGTGGTTTCTCCGTCGAACGATTTTTCGAATCTGTATCCGCGGTTGATCAGCTTCAGGACGGGCGGGCTGATTACGGGTTTCCTCGGATTGGCGATGTGCCCGTGGAAGCTGCTGGCTACGCCCGATGCGTATATCTTTGGATGGCTGATTGGCTACTCGGGACTGTTGGGACCGGTTGCGGGCATCATGGTTGTGGACTACTTTTTGATTCGCGGGACCGTGCTTGATGTGAACTCGCTTTACCATCGCGACGGCGCGTACTCCTACACCAAGGGAGTGAATTTGCGCGCCATGTCGGCCCTGGCGCTGGGCGTTTTGATTGCGCTGATTGGACTGTTTGTGCCGGCGCTGCATTTTCTTTATGACTACGCGTGGTTTGTGGGATTCTTTGCGGCCGGCCTGAGTTACCTGGTGATGATGAGGATGGCGCCCGCGGCGGGCGTGATAGAGAAAGCGGAGGAAGTGGCGTGATAATGCGGCTTCTAGCTGCTAGCTCATAGTTTTTAGCTCTATGCCGGCAAGTGTGAGATCGTGCTATCCCACCCTAGCCGCAAAAACAGAGACGCGGCGAGGGTGGGGCACCCAAACTTTGGGGTGAGTCTGGCTAGGTCTCCACGAGCGCGTCGGCGATGGAGAGGTGCTCGTCTAACGCGGCGATGCCGAGGTCGAGTTCTTCTTTGGTTACGATCAATGGCGGGGCTATAACGAAATGGCTTACCCAGGATTGGATCGAGACGCCTTGGGCCATCATCTTTGCGGCAATCTGATCGACGACGAGGGGTTTGCCTTCAACCTTGTCGCGCATGGAGTTGAAGCCTTGCTTAGTGGCGCGGTTCTTGACGAGCTCGACGGCGAAGAAGAGGCCGAGGCCGCGGACGTCGCCGATTGATACGTGTTTTGCTTTGAGGGCTTCGAGTTTTTCGCGCACGTAAGGCTCAAGCGAAGCGGCGCGCTCGATGAGATTGAGGCGCTGCATCTCTTCGATGGTGGCGACGGCTGGGCCGAGAGTGAGCGGGTGGGCTTCGTAGGTGTGGCCGTGCGAGAAATAGTGTTCCTCAAAGTAGTTGGCGATGGCTGTGGTGGTGGCGCAGAGACCGAGCGGGATGTACGCCGAGGTGATGCCCTTGGCGGTGACCAGGATGTCAGGTGTTACGCCCCAGTGATCCATGGAGAACCACTTGCCGGTTCGGCCCCACCCGGCCATTACTTCATCGGCGATCATGAGCACGCCGTGACGGTCGCAAATTTCGCGCAGGCGAGGGAAGTACTCGGGTGGCGGGATGAGCACGCCGTTGGTGCCGACAACGGGCTCAAGGATGATGGCCGCGACGTGGCTCTCGTTGCGAATCATGTGCTCAATGTAGTCGGCGCAGGCGATATTGCAGCCGGGATAGGTGTGTTTGATGGGGCAGTTGTAGCAATTGGTCTCAGGCGCGAAGACTACGCCGCCGCCTTTGCCGCCCGGTTCCATGGCCCAGCGGCGCGGGTCGCCGGTTGCGGCGATGGAGCCCATTGTCGATCCATGATAGGAGCGATAGCGCGAGATGATTTTGGTTTTGCCGGTGTACATGCGCGCGATTTTGAAAGCGGCTTCGTTGGCCTCAGTGCCGCTGGTGGCGAGGAAGTACTTTTCTAATCCCTTTGGAAGAACTTCCAGGAGCTTCGAGCTGAGGCGGGCGCGAGCCGAAGTGGCGTAGCCGGGCGCGGCATAGCACAGCTCGCGCGCCTGTTCGGCGATGGCTTCAATAACGCGCGGGTTTTTGTGGCCGAGGTTGACGCACATGAGCTGCGAGCTGAAGTCGAGGTAGCGCTTGCCCGCGCCGTCAGTGAACCAGCAGCCCTCGGCATCGGCGATATGGAGCGGCTTCCATGTCTTCTGGAAGCGCCAGGTGCCGTAGTTGGTCTCGCGGGTGATGGCGGAGATTTGTTCTGAAGTCAGAGTTTCGGTTGGGGAAGGGTTGCTCATTGCGGCCTCCGTAGAATTTCTATGGTAGCAGCCAAGTAGCGGGTGTCGAAGATGGTTCGGCGGCCTGAAATGGAGGTTCGGGAAGTGCTCCAAACCAATGGTATGCGGTTTGGTTCTGTGCGATGTACGGGCGAGGACGCCCGTACGACAACCGGGCTGGAGCCCGGCGCTACCAATCTGCGGCAAACGTTTCTTCTTTGAGTACTTGTTCGTAGGCGGGCACGGTTAGGAACTCGATGAAGCGCGGAGCCTGGATGAGTTCGCGCATCAGGCCCGCGGCCTTTTCGTATGCGGCGAATCTTGTGGCGTCTACTGAAGATTGTTGCCGGGCAAGCTCGGCGTCGATGAGGCCTTCGACGAGCGCGACATCGATGACGCGGCCGTCGCTTAGCTTTGCGCTGTGATGCACCCACTGCCAGATCTGCGCGCGGCTGATTTCGGCCGTGGCAGCGTCTTCCATGAGATTGAAGAGCGGTACGCAGCCGATGCCGCGGAGCCATGCTTCAACATAGCCGAGGCCGACTGCCACGTTTTGCTTGAGGCCCGCTTCGGTGATTTGGCCGTCGGGAACCTGAAGCAGATCGGCGGCGGTTGGATGATAGTCGGGCAGTTGCTTCGAAATCTGGTTGGGCGCGGGCATGAGGCGGTTGAAGATTTCGAGCGCGACGGGAACGAGGCCGGGATGGGCGACCCAGGTGCCATCGTGGCCGTCGCCGGCTTCGCGTTCCTTATCGGCCTGCACCTGTGCGATGGCTTTGTCGTTGGCGACGGGGTCGGACTTGATGGGGATGTAGGCCGACATGCCGCCCATGGCGTGAACGTTGCGGCGGTGACAGGTCTTGATGGCCAGTTTGGAATAGCTGCGCATGAAGTGGGTGGCCATGGTGACCTGAGCACGATCGGGAAGAACGGCTTTGGGGTCGGCCGAAAATTTCTTGATGTAGCTGAAGATGTAATCCCAGCGGCCGCAGTTGAGACCTGCGGAGTGCTCGCGAAGCTCATGGAGAATCTCATCCATCTCGAATGTCGCGAGGATAGTTTCGATGAGCACGGTGGCGCGAATAGTGCCACGCGGGATTTCGCGGGCCTTTTGCGCGCGGATGAAGATGTCGTTCCATAGGCGCGCCTCCAGGTGGCTTTCCATCTTGGGCAGGTAGAAGTAAGTTCCGCTGCCGCGGCTGAGCAGCTCGCGCGCGTTGTGAAAGAAATAGAGGCCGAAGTCGAAGATGGAGCCGGAGATTGGTTCGCCATCGACGAGCATGTGGCGCTCTTCAAGATGCCAGCCTCGTGGGCGGACGAAGAGCACGGCGGGGTGGTCGATGAGCTTGTAGTGCTTGCCGGTGGAGGGATCGGTATAAGTGATTTCGCGGTGGATTGCGTCACGCAGATTGATGTGGCCGTCGAGGAGGTAGTTCCAGAGGGGACAGCTGGAATCTTCGAAGTCGGCCATAAAGACTTTGGCGCCGGAGTTGAGAGCGTTGATGATCATTTTGCGATCGACCGGGCCAGTGATTTCGACGCGGCGATCGAGGATGTCTTCGGGAATTGGTGCGCCGGACCAGTCGGACTCGCGAATGTTACGGGTATGGGGCAGGAAATCAGGCCGTTCGCCTGCATCGAGACGCTGCTGGCGCTCGTGGCGTGCGGCGAGCAAATGCTTGCGGCGCTCGTTGAAGGTGCGATGCAGATCGGCGAGGAAACCGACGGCCGCAGGGGTGAGGATTTCGGCGTAGCTTTCGGTGACGGGCGCGAGAATTTCGACTCCCGGCTGGCTGATGGACACGGACATGGTGCGGCCTCCGCAGGCGATGAGAACAAGGTACAGAATAACTGCCGGAGGGGGGCGTGACTACACAATATGAAATGGAGAAAGAAGATGTGCCGGGCGATTGTGGAGGCGGGCGGTGGCGATTAAAGGGATGCCTATTGCTGCAGGTATAGATGGTTGCTCGCGGGGATGAGGACGGGTGTGTTTAAGAATTGATTCGCGAGGCCTGAGAAGTGCCTGTTTTGAAACAAGAGCAGCAAGTTGGCGCACGCTTAACGTGCATGGCATGTTGGCAAGTTGGCGCGGAATCCGGTTCTCACGCAGACACTTTAGGCTGATCGAATTAGCGCGCGTTATGGAGGCGAGATTTCCGGCTCCCTGCGGATTCGGCTGTCTATAACTTCCGTTCGAGCTGGATGTTATAGTTTGAGTGACTCGCCGGGGCTCGGCGCAGAGCGAGGCACGCGAATGACAGGAATACGACATGTCGATCTGACTGATACCGAGGTCGCCTCGAGCGAGACTGCGCGCCGCATCAATCGCGACATAATTCTTGAGCTGATTCGCGAGAACCAGCCGACTTCGCGGATTGAGCTTTCGCGCTCGTCGGGATTGCAGAAGAGCACGGTCTCACAGATTGTGGAGCAGTTGATCAGCGAGAACTGGGTGGTGGAGAGAGCGGTTGGCACCACGCCGCGGGGCAGGCGCCCGACCTTGCTGGGACTGAATGAGCGTGTTGCCGCGATTGCCGTCGATATTCATCCACGGCAGGCGATTGTTGCGGTTGTGGACTTGAATGGGCGGCTGCTTTCGCAGTGCAAAGTGCCGGTGACATCTGATCCGGCGGCATCGACACGGCTGATTGTGGATTGCATCAGGCGATTCAAGGCGTTTTTTACCGATCGCGCGATGGAGGGAATCGGCGTGAGCCTGCCGGGCAGGGTCGACCCGGCGACGCAGCGGTTGACATTTGCTCCCAACCTGCGCTGGCCCGACTTTGACTTGAAGGGCGCGCTTGAAGCCGAGTTCGGGCTGGCAGTGAATATGGAGAACGCGGCCACGGCGTGCCTGCTGGCTGAACTAACGTTTGGCCGCATGGACGGCATTCGCGACATTGTGCTTGTAGCAATCTCAGAGGGCATTGGCGCGGGAGTGTTTGCCGATGGAAGAATCATCTCGGGAAATCGTGGGATGGCGGGGGAATTTGGCCATATTTCGCTTGATCCTGAAGGGCCGCGCTGCGGGTGTGGCCGCAAGGGCTGCTGGGAGATGTATGCGTCGTGCCGCGCCGCGGTGAATTATTTTCGCAAGCGGCGCGCCGGGAACAAGGCGGTGAGCTTTCATGAGCTGTTGAAGCTGGCCGAAGAGGGATCGAAGGACGCACAGGAGGCGCTGGAGCGGCAAGCCCAATACATTGCGCGGGGCTTGCGGATTATTATTGCCAGCCTGTCGCCGGCGATGATTCTGATAGCGGGAGAAATCACTTCGGCGTGGCATCGATTCGAGCGGATCATCGAAAAGGAAGTAAAGTCGTATGTGCTGGCAGGCGCGGCGCCGCGGATTATCCCCACGCATGAAGGGGAGATTGCGCGGCTGAGAGGCGCGGCGGCATTGGTTTTTCAGCGCCAGATCGCGCGGCCGCAGAGCGCAGGCGCGGCGGGTTCGCGGCGTGGTTGAACCGGCCGATGTTGACGCAGGATTTCTCAATGATGCAGCGGGACGACAAACCGGAAGTCTCTGGCGACGCGGAAAAGCCTGCGCCCGACCGCTGGAATCGCGGTGCGTGGCTCTTTCGCGATCAGACTTTGCGCGGTATCGAGATTGTGCTCGATGAGGCATTTCGCATACCGGGAACCCGCATTCGTTTCGGCATCGACGGCATTATCGGGCTTGTTCCGGGGATCGGCGACGTTCTCGGCGGCATTCTCTCGCTGGTAATCCCGATCGCCGCGTGGATTCGTGGCGTTCCTTATGTCACGCTGGTGCGCATGGCGGTTAACCTGGGCATTGGCGTTCTGGTCGGCACTATTCCCGTGTTCGGCGATGCGTTCGACATCTTCTGGAAAGCGAACCGCCGGAACTACCGGTTGCTGACGCGGCACCTGGGCGAGCCGCGCCGTCATACGGGCAAGGATTGGGCATTTCTGGCACTGATCGCGGGCGCGCTTGGCTTTATTTTCGCGTTGCCGGTCCTACTCGCGCTGTGGCTGCTGGCGTGGATTCTGCGGCGCTAATTTCTGATGCTTCGCGATACAATCGAAAGAGAGTCGGGGCGTAGCGCAGTCTGGTAGCGCATCTGCTTTGGGAGCAGAGGGTCGGGGGTTCGAATCCCTCCGCCCCGACCAATTTCGAGCAGGTCCTTCGGCTTCGCTCAGGATTTCACTCCATCTCGCAATCAATGCCCCCCAATCCAAAAATATGTCATCAAGTCAGCGTGGTGGGCGGGCGAAAGTCGTTGCGCCAGCGTGTTTGGTCCTGTCGTAACAGAACCGCCAGCAACGCATAGTAGTTATCCACCAGGTAACCTTCATAACCCGTGAATGTCCCGTCCCACCGTCTCCAATCGGCGGAGTGACCTTTTGCATCTGTTCCCTCGAATTCGCACTTGCCGTAGGCGCCGAGCATGGGAAAGAGAATCTCGTCCGCTTGCGCGTTGCGGCCCAGGTCGTAGAGGGCAGCCAAAGTAAAGAAAGCGAATGAGCCTGTAGCCGCGCCGTTCTCGTAAATCTGGAAGCCGTCCGAGTTATCCGATCTCGAACCGCTGCCAAACTGGAGCTCGCCGGGCATGTTGGCGCAATCCTTCAGAGCGATAGAAACAAGATTGCCGGGCAGCCCCAGGGAGAAGTTGTGATAGCCAACCTCATTCATCTTGGCCAGCAGTTTGTCCATAATGGCATTTGCCAGTTGCCGCTCTACAAGCCCGTAGTGGATGGCGATGCCGTTCACCCAGAGAAAGTAATAATCGTGGAGTTGCCCGTCAGCGCTGCGCCATCCTCCCAGTATCCCCGTGGCCGGATCAAAGAAGCGCTTGCAATAGACGGCGCGCAGTTTTGCCGCCGCCGCCAGGTAACGCGTGGCATCTTCGGTTTGGCCCAGTCGGTTCGCCATCATCGCCATGTTGGCCAGTGCGCGGTACGCAAGGGCATTCGCGTATGCGTCTTCGTGACCGAAGCCAATGGTGTCCCACCAGTTGGATGGTCTGAATAAGGGCATTCCATCGCGGTCGAACTTCCAGATATCGGAGTTGCCGCTGACGCTGTATTTGATGAGACCATCCCCGTCGGTATCGGTGGCGAGCATGGCGTCAGCCCAGTTCCTTATGCCGGAGTATTTCTCCTTGAGCCATGCATCACTGCTGCCGTCACGAACACAGTTCGCAGCGGAAATGATCATGGACGGCCAGGTATCGGCGGACGCGCTGGGATAGGACCCATATCCAGGCATTCCATAAGCCTTTCCTCCGGCGAGGATTCTGTCGAGAGTCTGCCGTACCAGGTCGCACGCGGTGAGACCATCTGCCAGGGGCGGCGTCAGGGCGGCGATGTCGGCGTACTCGTAATAGGCCAGTGCACAGGTATCGCTGGCTGTATTGTTGGCAAGCGCAGGGATAGTGGGATTGAGTTGTAGGATGTTGAGCCAGTTGCGGCGGAAGGGATCGAAGCGCGCATCATTCTCAATGCCTCGTACATGGGGATAGATCGCGGTCGCGTCGAGCGTGTAGACAATGCGCTGGTGTTCTGCTGATGCCGCGGGGAGCGACAGCGTTGAAGTCTCGTCATAGCGCGTTTGATTCCAGGTGCGGAGGGAGGTATAGGTCAACCCGGCATCGGGAATACTGGACGTCAATCGCAGCGAGCCTTGTCCGGGGAAGTGCATTAGTGCTGGCAGCGCAAGAAGCTTGTCCTTTCGAATGACACCGAGTACAGTGCTATGAACCTGGTCCAGGTCAAATTGGAAGACGATTGGCGAAGGGGCGAATGCAGGGGACCAATTGGAAGTGAGGACAATTCGCGAGCCACTGAATTCGAATGTCCAGGCGGCGGGAGAATCGTTGGGCGCTGCTGGAGGGCGGTACTCAACTCGCCGCGCGTCAGGTGAGTTCGAAACAGACGCCTTGTAGCCGCCCGTAGACTTGCGTGAGACAACGATGTTTGCGCCGCGCCTCCCGTTGCCCAGGCCATCCACATTCAGAGTCACAAACTCCGGCGCAGTTGACGATAATGCGATTTCAACGTGACCGGAACTAAACGGTATTGCTGGAGCGGAATCGCCTGTGATTTCTGCGCCAACCAGGTGCGGGCGGATGAGCGCAAAGGCCGTTGTTGCTCCAACCGCCTTCAACAAATCCCTTCGTTTGTGCATCGGTGTTCGGCTCCTTTTACACGCCAATCTTGAATGACGTTGCCCCTCGAAGTGCGATTGTCTCAAGGTGCTCAACACTCCCGCGAGGAATCTGATTTCACGGTGTGCCACCCTGTCCCGGGCTTCAGATCGAATGCCATTCCCGGCTCAGCCGTTAAGACTTGGCGCATTCCGCAGCGGACGGAATTCTGACGCGGGACAGGTATGTCCAGGCTATTTCGTGAACAGCGAGAGATCGATACCGGATCCCATTGCCTTGTAACCGGCGTCGTTGGGGTGAACGTGGTCGCCGGAGTCGAAGTCTGGGTTCAAGTGCGTGGGTTTCGCTGGGTCTCGTGTGATGCTGTCGAAGTCGACAATGCCATCGAATGTGCCGCTGGTGCGGATCCAGTTGTTCACGGCTTCGCGCATCTGTTCGTCATACTCTGAGGCGTCGTGGCCGTAGGGCATGACTGTGGAGCAGATAACGTTGATGCCGTGCTGGTGTGCGGCGTCGACAATCTGCCTGAATCCCCACTCAAGCTGTTCGGCAGTGATATTGTCGGCAGGAGTTGGGCTGTGGCCCACGGTGGAGATGTCGTTGATGCCCTCAAGCACGATGACATAGCGAACGCCGTTCTGGGCAAGCACATCGCGGTCGATGCGCGAGATGGCGCTGGGACCATAGCCCTCGTTGAGCACGCGGTTGCCGCCGATGCCGACATTGAGCACGCCGACATTTTTGTGATTTGCATCGGCCTGCAGGCGGGAGGCAAGAAAATCGGGCCAGCGGCGATTGGCGTTGCGCGTGGAGGTCCAGCCGTCGGTGATGGAGTCGCCGAGCGCGACGATGGAGTAGGAGTCAGGAGCAGCGGTGACATCGATGCCGTCGAAGAAGAACCAGTTCGTGAAGGTAGTGGACTGCGGGAGATCCTGGGCGTTGGCAACGTCGCCCATGGCGATGAAGTTGTCCCGGTCTGCATAATAGTGGAAAGTTTCGGCACGCATAATCTGGGGTGGCAGATAGGCAGTAACAGCGACGTCAGCGAGGGGCGCCACCTGAAGCGCGACAGGATCGGAGAAGATAGCGCCGCCTGGAGGAACGTTGACAGCGCCGGCGCCGCCAAAGGTAATGACATGATCGCTGCCGGGCTGGATGGAACTGCCGCCGGCGCTGAGCGCCACGTGGGCGTCGCCGATGGTAAGCGGATCGAGACCGAATTCATTTGTGAAGCGGATGCGCACCTGCGCACCGCCGGCGGAGATGTGGGCGATCTGGCGCAGTGTAACGCCGGAGAGCATGCGGTTGCTGGACGGGCGGGAGTCGTCGGGAAGCATGGACGCAGTGGCCCAGGTGCTTACCCATTGCGGCTTGGGCGCGGACTGGCCGCAGGTCGATGCGGCAGGCAGAAACACGAGCGCAGCAAGAACGACAACCGCAAAGCAGCGTTTGAACATGATTCCTCCAGAATCCCGGAAAGATCCGGGCGTTTCAGGTTTTCTGATCTTCCTGACTGTTGTTTATGGTGGACGACCTTCCATCCGAAATCCCGACTCTTTGTTCTTTTAGAACGCGGTCTCCTGGATGTGCAAGATCAAATCCACCATTCGACGAATAGAAGCCGCCAACATCAGCTTCAATAGATCTCAAGCTGATCCCTATCAGGGAGCTTGGGAAATGGAGCATGCGGCTCGGTTTGGTACCAGTACGCTACCGAGGAAATATCATCCATCAATGGCAGAAAGCGTCCGCCGCTCTGCCAGCCCAGATCCTGGATGGTGACGCGCAGATCATGGTCGAAACGGATGGGGTCGGGAATGTGCCACCGGTACAGCCCAAAGCGCTGCTGCGACTGGTAGAGCCCATCAGGCTTGATCACCTGCGCCAACCCTGAGTAGGGTGAGGTGAACTCCTCATACTGGTGGGTTTGATTGTTCTCAAAGTCATACGAACCGTTGAAGTAATCCTCAGTGCCCGTGCCGTTGATGGTGGGAAACGCCTGGTCGCCGTCGAGATAAAACTTGATCTCTCCTTCGCCCCACCAACCGCCGTTGTGAACGCCCCAGGCCATGTATGTCCCCACATATTGCCCTTTGCCTGTGACGCCATCAAGAATTGTGTAGACCTGTTTGTAGGGCAATGGATTTACGCGCCGAAACTGGGCATGGAAATATGCCGCATCCGCTGGGACTGATGCCGCAGAGTAGTCTATCTGGTAATAAATCGACATCGGCTTATCGTCGAGATTTTGCAGGGTTAATCTGGCTCGCTTTCTGAAGGGCATGGGCCAATAGGAATTGAAAGCGCTGCCGGGATTGACGCAAATAGGCAGTGACGAAATTCGCGCATACTTATTCCAGCCCATGGCGAAGAAATCGCCAACAGGCACCTCAACCGAGGGATCGGTCTCGCCGTCCCAGTACATGCGGAGAATCGACAGACGCCAATTTCCGGTAGGTGTCATCCAGATGTGTTCGATTTCTCCCGAGCCGCTAATATCGGCGAGCGTTAAGGTTTGGCCGGCCTCAACGTGGACCGATGGACTTATCTTCCAGCCCTGGCCCAATTCCCGGGCAGCGTTGGCTCCGGTTCCCTCGGTCGCCATCCCGCCCTTACCCTTGGCTCCTGTTGGATTTTCAGGGCTGATGGAATAGGTCTTCGCATCCGACATGCGATAGGCGTTGCTGAGATTGTTGGTGAGACCATCGTACTGTGTGCTCTGGGACAAGCCGGAAACTGGAAGCACAAGTAAAATGCCGAGCAGAGCGTAATTGCTAAACGATGTCATCATACCTCCTGGTACGCTTGAAGATTCCCGAGCCATACGGACCAACCTACGCCGGCGCTCAGGCCTTTCAATCAAATTCTTCAATCAAAGATCAAGGGATAGGACCGAGTAGGACTTCGCGGGCAGTTGCAGCGACATTCTGGACCCGGCCTTGGGTTTTTCCAGTGTTTGAGGAACCACGCGCCCAGGGTCCGCGAAAGTATTGATTGCCTTAAGGTCAGGTCCAGTGATGGTTTCGAACGCAGTGACCTTGGTGGGGCTTAAATCGTGCCAGATGATCTCCAGTTCCCGCGCCTTTTCCAGATCGCGGTTCAGGATGAGAAAGCTGGCGGTGTTCTCCTCCTCATCAAGCATCGCAACAACGTCCAGATATGGTACGTCATCGGATCCCAGAGACCCCGTACTCTTTGCCGGCAGGCCGTTTGAAGCGAACGGATAGCTGGGACCTTCTGGTGCGATGCTGAGTGCGCGGCCGCGCGCGTACTTAAGGGCCCATGCATATGGATAGTAGATGCTTTCACGCAGTATTCCATCTTCGTTCGTTGTGATCGGCGCACTCGCATTGATGAGTTGCGCGAGGCAGCCCACCTTGACGCGGTCAGAGTGCCGGATCAAGGAATTGGCCATGCCTCCAACCAGCAGCGCCTCTTCAAGATTGAATGATCCCTCGAAAAGATGGGGGGCCGTTTTACCTTCACCGTTCCTGACTTCACCGGGACGTGTGCGATACCAGACATTCCACTCGTCGAATGACAGGAACAGTTTTTTATCGGAGCGATAATCGGCACGAACCGTGTCGCATACCGCAGCAATCTCCTCAATCTGGCGATCCATCGCAAGATTCATCGCCAGATATTTTGTGCTGTCGTTGCCGGTTTCGTCACAGGTTCCAAGGTAGCGATGGAGCGAAATGCCATCGACCTGGTCGTAGCACTCTTCAAGTACGGTGCGATCCCATTCGATATACGTCGACATGAACGGCCCACTCGATCCGCAGGCAATCAACTTGATCGACGGATCGACAGCGCGCATCTGGCGAGCGGCATCCGCGGCTTTCATTCCGTATTGGAGCGCCGGCATATGGCCGATCTGCCACGGCCCGTCCATCTCGTTACCCAGGCACCAATACTTGATTTCATGGGGCTGCTCATACCCGTGAGAGCGCCTTAAATTGCTCCACTTGGTTCCCTTGGCCACATTGCAATATTCCACCAGGTCAGCCGCACCTTCTGCGGAACCCGTACCGAAGTTGAGGCCAAATAGCGGCTCGGTACCTACTGCGCGCGCCCAGGTAATAAATTCGTTCGTGCCAAACTGGTTCGTCTCCACTTCGTTCCAGGCGCGGTCCAGAACGGTCGGCCGATCTTTCTTCGGTCCCACGCCATCCAGCCAGTGATAACCCGAGACAAAATTGCCGCCGGGGTAACGAACAATAGGAACTCCCAGGTCGCGCACTTCATTCAGTACGTCAGTACGAAACCGATTGCTGTCGGCAAACTTCGAATTTGGATCGTAGACGCCGCCGTAGATGGCGCGTCCCAGGTGCTCGAGAAACGAGCCGAAAAGGTGATGATCGATGGACGCAATTTGCCGCCTGGAATCGATCTCGACCCGGGTCACGCTCGGCTGGGTCTGTGCCAGGGCGAATTTGTGAAGTGCGGAGCCTGCAGCGAAAGCGATGCCGGATTTGCCCGCTTTTTTAAGAAACCGCCTTCTTGAGACTGCCTTCATATTGGTTCGCTTTCTTTCTTCGGAACCAGGCGGGAAACCTCCTGGCAGTCGCGGACGTCAATGCTGCACCATCGAGAGGAATGGTGTCATCATCCCCTGGGTTGGCATCGAGGATGCGGTGAATTCCCTCTGTCGGTGAGTTTCACGGTTCTCAAAGTTATGCGACCCGTAAAAGCAATCCTCATTGCCCGCGCCGCTGATCGTGGGATACTCCAGGTCGCCAAATATGGCTCCGCGTGGATCACACGATGCGAGTAGCAGGGAAGTGTGGATCATATTCATATCGACCACCGACAGCGAGAGACAGAGGGGGGACTGATTCGCCTCGTCAACTCTTCGCAACTTTTGTTGACATTACTGTAGCATGGTTGACAACGATAGCAATTTGTAAACACGCGGTCAATAGAATTGTTAGGCTAAGGTCGGATAACATTGGCGCACTTCCGATTGTTTGTTAACGTCAACGTTTGTTGCGAGCGGTGTCAAAGGCGGGAAACGCAGGTTTTGCTTTGCACATCCGATTGGGGGACCATGGAGGGTGAAGCATGGGGACGGCCGGGCCGTTTCCTCTGCCTTGACCATACCCCTGAGCCTATCCATTTTGGAATACGATCTGGACACTTGCCCAAGTGCCGGAAAAGTAGCTCGACTGTAGTCGATTTTTTGGTTGTCAGAGTACCCAGAAGCCATCGAGATCAGCAGGAATCGGGTCAAACGCCGTAATATTTTTAATCAAGAGCACTTATTTTCAGACAGTTTCAATAGGTTTCGATAAGCGATTCGATCTACCTGGGGAGCAGAGAATCGGAGGCGCGAATCCCTTCGCCCCGGCCATCGCGAACAGGTCCCTCGACACTGCTCGGGATACCGTTGTCCGGGTCAGATTCGCTGCTTTGGACCGCAGCTTGTATGATCATCCCGAGATTCTCATGACACGAACCCGTATCCTTTTCCTCTTCACCGTTCTGCTCGCAGGCGCGTTTGCATTCGCACAGCGGGCTCCGATTCAACAGCAGCTTACCTTCACGCCCTATCACGTCAACGGCATTTACAAGATCGGCGACACGGTGGGCTGGGTAGTGACGCCGGGCCCCGACGCGCCCACTTATGCGTACAAGTGGACGATTCGCAGAAACAATGCGGTGGTTCTCAAGGAGGGCAAGCTCGATTTGTCCTCGGGCACGGACAAGATTGAGATCATTGGCGATCAGCCCGAGATGATTTACGTCGCGGTTGAGCCGTTAGGCATGCTCGTTACCGGATCACCGGCGACAGCTGCCGCAGTGCCGGCGCCAAGTTCCGCGGATCAGCAAGCGGCAGCCGCGGCTAGCGTTCCGGTCAAATTCACAGGGGGCAACACGGGCAGAGATAACGGCCTTTATGCTGTGGGCGCTGCCGTGGCGCCACTCGAAATTCCGCTCTCGACTGCGCGTCCCGCCGACTTCGACGCATTTTGGGACGGGAAGCTTGCATTGCAGGCCAAGGTGCCGATCAATGCTGTGATTACTCCGGTGGAGACCGATGTGCCCGGCGTTGAAATGAGCATGTTCGCATTGGATGCGCTTGGGTCGAAAGCGCATGGTTACGTGGCGAAGCCCGCAGGCGAGGGCAAGTTTCCCGCGCTCATTCGGCTGCAATATGCGGGCGTTTACGCGTTGAACGCACACGACGACGCGCTAGCCGCAGCCAAAGGCTGGCTGGTTTTCAACGTCGACTCTCACGACAAGTTGCCCTCTGATCCATCCGGAAACATTTCTCAGTCCTACAACACGATGGGCGACACCGATCGCGAGACGACGTACTTTTTGAAAATGTACCTGCGCGACTCGCGAGTGCTGGACTACCTGTTAACGCGGCCCGACTGGGACGGCAAGACAGTGGTGCTGACCGGAGGAAGCATGGGGGGCCAGCAAAGCATTGTGCTGGCAGGACTGCGACCGGACAAAGTGACTGCGGCGCTGGTGTGCGTGCCGGCGGGTGCGGATATCAGTGGCGACCTGCATGGCCGGAAAGCCGGCTATCCCTTCTGGCCTTCAGACAACGCCGACGCGATGAAAACGGCTCCCTACTTCGATACTGCGGATTTTGCATCGCGCATCAAGGCGCCGGTATTGGCGGGTTTCGGATTCATCGACACGGTTTCGCCGCCTGCCGGTGTATGGACGATGCTCAACGAGATTCCAGGGCCGAAGGAACCGGTGCCCATCATTGACGCGGAGCACGATAACTTCACGTTCCCGAAGATGCAACCTTGCTATACCAGATGGAGCGAGATTCTCGATTTGCTCGAGAAGGGCGGCGAGTACAAGCCAAAGGAGTTTCAGCCGTAGATTGAGAGGGTTTTCGTGTGCGGACACCCCCGTGCGCGAATTGCGGTATAACTATGGCGTACCCCAAAAGCATCTCGTCAGACCGCGCGGGGAGGGTTCTATGGAGACTGTGCTTGTAACAGGCGGTGCGGGCTTTTTTGGCAGGATTCTGAAGTTGAAATTGCTGGCGTCAGGGTATCGCTGCGTCAGTTTCGACCTTGTTCGCGATGAGACGCAGCACGAGAACCTGGTGAACATCACCGGGGACTTGCGCGACCAGAATCTGGTTGAAGAAGTTTTCTCGCAGTATCGCTTTTCAGCGGTCCAGCATTGCGGGGCCGCACTCGCGCATGGGCTCAAAATCGACGCGAAAGAGATATGGGAATGCAATGTGGATGTCTCGCGCAATGTTGCCGAGGCATGCAAGAGGCATTCGGTTCGGAGCCTGGTTTTTACTTCTACGAATTGTCTGTGGGCCAGCAATCCGGGGCATCCGATTGCAGAAGACGAACCGCCGGCCCCGATCGAGCCATACGGCTGCGCCAAACTCGAAGCTGAGAACGTACTCAAGACATATAAAAGCGATCTGGATGTTGTGATTATTCGGTGCCCTACGATCATCGACAGCGGACGCCTGGGTTTGCTGGCGATTCTCTTTGAGTTTATTGACGACAACAAGACGGTGTGGCTGGTTGGCTCGGGCAACAACCGGTATCAATTTATTTATGCCGACGATCTGGCCGCGGCTTGTATCAAGGCCATGCGGCTGGGCCGGTCAGATGTTTTTCATGTTGGCTCGGATCATGTGGAAAGTCTGCGTGAAGTATTTGAAGCAGTCATCCAGGCGGCGGGATCGAAATCGAGAACGCGGTCGGTTCCAAAGGGTCCGGCCATCTTTGCCATGAAGCTTGCGAGCAAGATGCATGTTTCGCCGCTGGGGCCGTATCACTACAAGATGATTGCCGAGGATTTTGTGTTCGACACGGCACGGATAAAGAAGGCTCTCGACTGGCGCCCTACGCTCAAAAACTCAGAGATGCTGGTTCGGGCATACCAATACTATGCGGCTCACAGATCGGAAATTGAGTCGCGCACCGACGTGTCAGCGCATAGCAAGGGTGCTTCAATGGGCGCGATTCGGATTCTTAAATGGATATCCTAGCTACGACCATATCTGAGACAATGTCGAAACGTATCGCCAATGCTATTCACCGACGCAAACGGAATTCGGAAGGGGTATAAGGAAGCAACGTATGCGTTACACGCCAATTGAGGCGGTTTTTCTCGCCTTATGGGCATCACTTGCCGTCCTCGCCGCAGCCTTCCCGCATGCGGGATTTTTCCCTCTTTGTGTGGTGGGGGGCCTTCCGTTCGTAATGCGCCGAATCTTTTGGCCGCGCCGCGCTCGTCGCACGGATCTCGCTATGGCTTGCGCTGTCCCGGTAGCGTTCAGAATATTCTGGCTCCCAATGAATTTGATCACCGCCGGGACGCCCAAAACTGTTGACTCGCAACTCAACGCTATAGATTTCGGGGTTAGCGCGCGGCTTTGGCACGCGGCTGAAGCTAATGTTTGGGTGAATGCTGCATTTGCCGCGATCTACGCAAGCTTGCCGATTGCGATAATGCTAGGCTTGTTTTTAGCCGGCCCTCGTCAGAGGCAACTCGTCGGCGCAATAGTCTACGGGGCGATCCTCGCCCTTCCTTTCTATGGAGCGTTCCCGGCGGTAGGCCCTGCCCACTTGAAAGACCCGCACGCATGGCGGAACTGTATGCCATCCATGCACCTGACGTGGGCTCTCCTCATAGCCTTTAACCTGCGTGGGAAAGCCCGGACCGTGGCAGGACTCTTTGCCGCCCTCACAGCGCTCGCCACTATTGCGACCGGGGAGCATTACCTTCCAGATTTGATAGCTGCGGTGCCGTTGGCTGTTCTCGTGGATTGGCTTGCGGCACAGAATGGTGATCGCACCACTCCCGCTGAAGAAATGAAGGGACGTAACGCTATGCTGCCTGAAACCGGCTCGTGCCAGATCGCACTGTCGAACCAAGTGACCGACCGAACCACCCACGGGATTGAAACCGGCAAGCTCACAGACTGGCGCTCACCGTAGCACCAGCGTGGGGACGCCGATGGCGTGGAAACCACAGGCCACTGCAGCTGCGAGCCCCCGCCTGTGGGCTGCCAGAGCGCCCGCGCCCGCACGGCGACCGGATCCGATGGTAGAATCAAAGGGGTGCACGGCGGCTATAGTTCAGCGGCAGAACGCCTGACTGTGGCTCAGGATGTCGTGGGTTCGATCCCCACTAGCCGCCCCAACAAAAAATAAAAGACTTACTCCAAAATCTCCACCCTGGCGGCCAATGGTCGCCTGCAACCATGGCATTTACGGCGTCTGCAGCAGCCTGTTTTCTTTAAGTTATAGATAATAAATATAGTTAAAATGTTCGATCTCTCTTCCTATCCAGCCCTTGTCTTAACTGCTAGAACAGCCTATTACAGTCGGGATTGAACTTCTGCGATGAACAAGCGCCACACTCGTACCAGGCCCGGGCTGGCAGGTCGTATCGCGACGCATCCACGGTCAATTGCTTCACACGCGCCTGATGCCGGCGTCGCGATCAGTCGAGCAGCAGAATGTTAATCAGTGAACCATTAACAATCATCCCGTTGCAGTTGTAGTCGATGTAGCCGAGATCGCGAAATCGATTGAGGAAGCGGCTGACCCGCGATCTGGTGGTGCCTATCATATTTGCCAGAGTCTCCTGACTGATCTTGGCAATCACTGGAATTGGTTTTGATTCCTGCCCGAAATTCGCCATCATCATTAACAGCCTGGCAAGGCGTTTTTCGCTGGAATTAAACAAATGATCGACCAAGTCGGCTTGCAGACGAATATTGCGAGAGAGAAGGTGCGCGCGGAAATGCTCTGCGAACTCCTGCTCGCGATGAAGCAAGTCTTGCATAACCCTCTTCTCTACGCGAACGATGGAACTGGATTGAAGAGTCTCGGCAGAGAAGCTTCGTTGCAGTTCGCCTGCAAGTGAGCTCTCGCCAAAGAAGCTACCGGCCGGGAGATGGGCGATTACTGCCTCCTTGCCGCTTGCTGATACTACAGTGAGCTTCACTTTGCCACTGTGGATGTAGAAGACCGCACTGGCCGGGTCACCTTGCGAGAAGATAGATTCGCCGCTTCGGTATTCGCTCCGGCATCTTCCAGGCATAATTTTGTCCAGCCGAGCCTGCATGTCGAATGTCGGCGCCTGTTCTTGCAATGGGTTGGTTGCAGTCGAGACGCCATTCAACCGCTGGGACGCTGTTGACGGCACAAGGAAGAGGCGCTCACCCGGAAGCTTGGTTGCTGTACTCGTGATAGGAGCAGTCTTAGGAGCCATCATCGAAACCTTTCTGTCTTACCAGGCAGGTTGCAAAGGTACGACTTACTGTTAGGCCTTTGCGATGCCAATATAGCCAACATACTGGGCAAGAAAGGGAGTGAGTATCGGCGAAGACTGTTATTCCTGTAGGCGTGCCGCTCTGGCTGCGCAGGGCTTTACTTACACTGGAAGCACGATCCACATCATTGGCACTGGGCAGGCTGTGCACAGCCGCAGGCAGATGCGATGCGGCTTCACTGGTAGCGTCTCAACTTGCTGTAAAGGCAGTTGTTTGGAGAGGATAAACACAAAACACATTGATCGACACGCTCAAACCCGGAGGATGCATGCCGGCTCTATTGAATGAAAGTGGTTTCGAATCTGAAGCTATTCAGTCTTTTCGACTTGCAAGCAAATATTCTATGGTTTGCAACTATTTTCCAGACGAGCTCTTCACAAGCATTGCGCCTCGTTCCATGATTTTCCGAATGGCCGGCGCAAGATCGTCTGAAGCACTGTTCTTGTTGATATAGGCAGCAGCTCCGGCCAGCAGGCAGCGCACCGAGTATTGGTTTTCAGGCTGGACGCTGACCATGATCACATGGAGCAGCGGATAGGTGCACTTGACTTGCTTCAGTACTTCAAGCCCACTGCGACCTGGCATATTGATGTCGAGCAACAACAGGTCGTGTCGAGAGTTGACTAATTGCGTCAGTACCTCAGCTCCGTTGGAGGCTTCAGAGAAGCGTGTATCCACGAATGCATCTTCCACGATCTCTCTCAGGCCGCGTCGCACGTTTGCGTGATCGTCTGCTATCAGTACATTCATGGTTGTTTCCGCCGGCCAGACTTTAGAACTCGCTCTTTAACTACGATACCCCAGGCTAAACAAAAGCAGCATCGGCAAAGTCCGTGATTCACGTAGGGTTATTCTTACTCAGGCAGGCCAACTTATTCGATGAGCTCGTGCGCCATGGCATATCGTGTAAGTTCTGAATTGCTTTTCATTTGCATCTTGTCCATAATTCTGGCCCGGTAGCTGCTCACCGTTTTTACGCTGACATGAAGCCGATTGCCAATCTCCGTCAATGGCACACCGCCCGCTATCATCTTCATCACCTCGTGCTCTCGATCCGAGAGCGAGTCATGCAATGGCTTGTCCGCCGGCTCATCCAGATTGGCAAGGAGCGTTTCTGCAAGGCTCGCACTGATGTAGCGACCGCCGCTCAGTATCTTGTTGGCTGCCACAGCGAGCTCTTCTGGCGCGCTCTCTTTGCTGATGTAGGCAGCTGCTCCGGCTCGCAAACAGCGTATGGCATACTGCTCCTCCGGGTGGCAGCTGAGTATGATCACCGGTAACCGTGGATAGGAGTGTTTCACATCCCGCAGAACGTCCACGCCGCTGCGCCCAGGCATACTGATGTCCAACACCAGCAGGGCAACGGCGGATTTGCCTAGCTGGCCCAGCACCTCATCCCCATTTCCGGCTTCGCAGAAGCCTGCGTCAGGCAGAGCATCAGCCAGGATCTCTTTGAGGCCCCGGCGTACGACGGGATGATCGTCCGCGATCAGGATGTGCATAGCTCGCTCCTTTCAGCGCGCGGAGTGTCTACAGGAACGCGGATAGTGACTGTCGTCCCTTTACCCGGAGAACTGGAGATATGTACGTCGCCTCCGCAGAATTGGGCTCGTTCTTTCATGCCCAAGAGCCCTAAACACCCTAGAGATCTCGATTGGTCCGCTTCACAGAAGCCTATTCCGTCGTCCTCCACAACCAGGATGATATTCTCCTCATCCTGGCGCAGGGCCACGCGCACCGACTTTGCCTGCGCGTGCCGAATTACGTTCGTCAGGCACTCCTGAAAGATGCGGAATGTCGCAGTAGCTCGGTGGCCATCGTGGTGTAAATCGACAGCAGGAACAGAGACCTGGCAGGGGACACCGTTGCGGGAGGTAAATTCGCTGGCCTGCCATTCAATGGCTGCGGCAAGGCCCAGGTCATCCAACGCTCCAGGGCGCAGCCCGCTGCAGATGGCTCGCACCGTCTTCACACCTTCATCGATCAACTGAATGGATTCCTTCAGCCGCGCCAGCACCTCATGTGCCGGCTCCGGCAAATGACGTCTAATCCATGACATGTCCATCTTGATCGCGGTCAGAATCTGCCCGATCTGATCGTGCAAATCGCGCGCGACCCTCTTGCGATCCTCTTCGCGGACCGACTGCAGACGGTCCGCCAAAGCCCGCAGTTGTTCTGTCTGCAAAACCAGCAACTCTTCTCCGCGCCGCCGCTCCGTAATATCGCTATTGACTACCAACATTCGGGGGGGCTGGCCGCGCTTGCCCCTTTGCAAAGCCCAGCGGCCGGCCACCACAACGCGCCTTCCGTCTTTTGCGGTCTTGATCAAATCTCCCTCCCAGTGCCCAATGCGAATCAGCGTGGCTACGATTTCAGAGAACGGCTCAGGAAACTCCGTTACAAGAAGTTCATGCGCGATCTTTCCTGCGGCTTCCGCTTTGCTGTACCCCATCATGGCTTCTGCCCCGCGGCTCCAGAACTGGACCGTGCCCTCCATGTCGATCACGAATACCGAGTCCTGTGTGAGTTCGAGCAGGGCAGCCTGCTCTGCTGTTGCAATGCGCTCCCGGCGCCTCTCGGCAACATCGCGGAAGACCAGCACTACACCAATGACTTTTCCTTCGCCGGCAAGAATTGGCGCGGCACTGTGCTCAACCGCAATTTCACGGCCATCCCTTGTGACCAGATCCACGTGGTTGGCCACTGCCAAAACCTGTTTTTCTTTGAGCACGCGGAGCACTTCATTATCCGCGGTCAATCCAGACTCCTCATTAACGAGTTTGAGAACGTGCCCGATCGGTTGGTTCAGAGCCTGGTCCAATTCCCATCCGGTTAGAGCGGCAGCTAAGGGATTGAGGAAGGTGATTCGTCCGTCGCTGTCGGTGGCGATAACAGCCTCGCCAATGCTACCCAGCGTAGCTGTCCACCGCTCCTCGCTCTCCAACAGCTGGCTGCCCAGTTTCTCAGCATGGTATCGCGCGAAAAAGGCCAGGAAGCCCCCTGACCCCAGGCCCAGAAGCAAACAGCTTGTGATCATCAACACCCAGCGTCGATGCGCAGCTTCAACGCGCACGCGACGCAGTGAATCTTCCACGCTTTGAAATTCCGCGACCTGTTCTCGAAGCGTATCCAGTTTGCTCTTTCTCAGCTCGTCCTGAATGAGAGTGGGGTCGGCCATTCCCGCACGGCGAAGAGCGATAATCCGGCTGTCGTACTCTTCAGACTCCTGATAGCCGGCATAGATGTCTTTGAGCTTCTGCTGCTGCAAAGGGCTATCCGCAACTAACTGATTCAGTGCCTGGAATTCGGGGTCAAATTGCTTCGTCCCTTCCAGGTAGGTTGGCAGGTAGTTCTCGTCGCCGGTTGCAATGTAGCCGAGCTTCGCTGATTCCATATCGACAAGCAACTTGAGAAGGTGCCCGGACTGATCGAGAACCCGGTCGGCATGATCGACCAATTGCAACGATCTGTTCAAGTCAAATGTTTCCCACAGGAGAAAGCCTGCAAGGGCTGTCGTCACCACCATGGGAACCACAATGACTCGGCGGAGCAATGTCTTGAGTTTCGAGTATTCCATCAGGACCAATCATCCTTGTCAGCTAGCAAGGTCGACGATCTCCGGCGTTGCCGTGTTGTCACCGGGTAGCCGGTCATGCAGTATCATTTTGAGCAGAGTCCGATGAACCCTGATCCGGCGGTCGTAGTCAATGTAGCCCAGATCGTGAAAGCGTCTCAGCAACAACCTCACACTCTCCTGAGAAGTGCCGATCTTCTCTGCCAGGCTTTCCTCCGTGATCTCCTGAATCAGCTTTTCCGAATCAGCGAGTCCGCCAGAGTTCGCCATCAACAAAAGAATCCGCGCCAAGCGTTTTTCGCTCGAGTTGAAGAGCTGCTCCACAAGGTCGGACTGGATGCGCATACCGCGCGCCAGAAGAAAGGCCATGAATATCTCTGAGAGGGCCGACTCCTCATGCAGGCTGCAGAGCATCACATCCCTCTCTAACTTCAGCGCCGTGCAATCGGTTATGGCGGTGGCCGTGGTGGTATGCAGCGCGCCTGCGCTCGCAAGCGACTCTTCCCCAACGAAGTCCCCCGGAGCGAGGAGAGTAATGGTGGCTTCCTTGCCATTCCCAGAGGTAACAGTTAGCTTTGCGTGGCCACACTGGAGACAGAAGACAGAATCCGCAGCTTCTCCCTGCGAGAAGAAGTTCTGCATTCTGCTTAAATTGACGATTCGGCGCCCATGCCCGGCGTTCGCCAGGAAGGCCCCTGCATCGAATGCGGACTTTTCAGGTTCAAGCATCTAAGACTTCCTCCCAAGAATGGATCTGCCGCTCGGAAACAGCAAGGCACACAACCGTATCTGTTTGGTAGAGAACGGAGTTGTCGCAACCAATGCAGGCGCATCGACGGTTATCAAGGCCCAGCCAGGCAGGGCAGAACTGGATGTGATGAAACATTTGAACATGCGACTGAGCGCACCTGCAGGGGTCACTTCTCAGGGTTGCATAAGCGAGCGGGAAGGACAGTGCAATATTGCTCACTTTTGGGACATACTCTTAACCTTGAAGTTGAGCCGCGCCAAATTGAATCGGTTTCATTGGGCAGCACAAAACAGAGCCAAACTCAAACGGGAGAGATTGCCTATCCTTGCTTTATAACTCAGCCTGCAGAAACCTCACTTTCAATGTTCTATAGTGCACATCCCTCTCAGCATGGATGGAGTAGAGTCGGGCGATGAAGAATTGCCTTGCTGCGCGCCGGGGTGAAGTTAGCGCGCGTTGCAGGGTCGATACGGGACTACCTTGGGGTGTTTCGTAATCACGTGTCGCTTCAGTTCGCTCGCAATGGAAAAAAGATAGCTCTGACACAGATTCAATTGTCTGCGCCAGCGGCTCTGTCCGCGAACCATTGGAGTGTACCAGCGCCGCGTGTTTCAAGTCCCAGTCGACTCAGCTCCAGGCCACGATTCAAGGAGATACCTATGTCAGATATTCGTCCGATCCTCGCGGCGCCCGCCCGACTTGTTCCTGCAGTTTCCAGCTTGTTCATTCTCAGGCTTACAGTGTCGCTTCTGATGACCGGTGCAGATGCCGGTATCGTATTAATCTTTGCACCATCTGTATTCGCAGGTCCCTTCCACTCATTCGTCCTGCGTGCCAGTTTCACCATTCTGATTCTCGGATTAGCCGCGTCGCTTGCGCACATGTGGCTCTTGACTTACAGGGCCTTCAGCAAGGCAGCATTAGCAGGTTGAATATCGCGGGAACGAAAGGCAACCCAATTATCACCGCCAAACCATTATGAGCAATCCGGCACAGACAGTCGGCCACCTCAATGGAAGACTAAATCGGGGCCTCAAGAAGATTTGGATCGGTCAATTGCGTTGGCAAAACTCGATCAGGCCTTTCCCAATTGCGAGGCGATGTTCAACAACTGCACCACGGTTCCTGGCCTGAGGTTCTTTAACTCGGCCACCTTGCTCCATTCATGATCTAACAGTTATGCGCAGCCGGTGCGTTCATCCACTGAGTAGCTCTCAAGCCGACAAAGGACAAAAATGGCCACCTCGAATTATCCCGTCTCGTTACTTGCTCCCAGACCCATTCCGAACTCGGGGAGCACGCCTTCTCAGGCTCATGCCAGGCGCGGCCAGTCCGAAGCAGTGTGCCAAGCCCAAGCCGGCAACCCAGATGCATTCTCAGAGCTTTACGCTCAGCACAAGAAGCGAGTTTTCACAATCTGCATTAGAATTGTGCACGATTTCGCGCTGGCTGAAGATCTCACCCAGGAGACCTTTCTTCAGGTGCATCGCAAACTCGAATCGTTTCGCGGAGACTCGGCCTTCAGTACCTGGTTGCACAGGCTCGCCATCAATACAGTGCTGATGCACCTGCGGAAGCGCGCGATGCCTGTGATATCACTCGATGAGCTGACGGCGGATATACCTGAAAAGCACATAGGACGCGGCTTTGGCACTCGTGATCTGGTACAAGCCGGGGCCGTCGACCGTCTGGCCATTGATCGCGCCGTTGCCACTCTGGCGCCAGGTTATCGGATCATATTTATTCTCCACGACGTTGAGGGCTTCGATCACACCGAAATTGCCACCATGCTTAAGTGCACCCGCGGCGCCACGAAGTCCCAACTATACAAAGCACGACGGGCATTGCGCGGCGTACTTTGCGCAGAAACAGGCGGCGCCGGCGGCGACTCGCAAGGTCAGGCAAGCGCTTCGTTCCGTCCCCTGAGCCGGATGCGCAAGGGGATGATATCGACAGAGTCAGCGCATGCCGCGGTCCAGAGGGCTTAGTTGACAGTGATCGCATTGGCCACGTAGCGGGCGCCGTCATACGTTGTGGTCACCACCACGTGATCTCCCGGGTGGAGATCATGGCTGGTTGGGAGCTGGGCGGAATCAAAATCAACCTGGTAGCTTTTATTATCCCGGGGGTCAATGAGAGTCAATTCTCCAGAGTGCAGGTCCAGGGCGGAGACATTCCCGCTGAACACAAATGCAGATCCCGGTGTGGCCAGGATGGCCATTTGACTCACAACGCCTTGACCCTTGCTGTCGGATTCAAATTTGACCGAAACGAGAGCGCCTTTGACTAGATCTGATGTTCCAGATGCCCCTGAAGAAAATGCGGCCTGCCCCACGCGAGCAATCGGGGTGTTTACCGGCACGAGTAACGTGAAGGGCTTACGAGACAGCACAGAACTTATAGTGAGTTCACGGGTATCTGAGTTGTAGCTCAGCACCTTGCCCTGGTACTCGCCTTCGGGTGAATCAGAGAGTACATGAACGCTGATGGCATACACGCTTGTTCCATCCAACACCGTCTGGACTGAAGCGTGGCCAACTGGACCCAGTTCGAGGAGAGAAGTCTTCTTCCCATCGCGATAAACCTGAGTGCGCTCGTCAAATAGGATCTTCATTTTCTCTTTGCCAAAGATCTTGAGAGTCAACACGTCGCGCACGGGATCTACATTCACGATTGTGCCGCCCACAATCGTGCTTTTCCCTCTCGGCAAGGGAGGCAAAGTCGACAAATCAACTGCCGCGGTTTCTGACTTTAACTCGGGCTGCGGACCGGCAATTTGGCCTGTCTGTGCAACTGCGGCCGGCACTTGCACGATCGCCACGGCGCCGAACAGCACTACTGCGAAGAAATGGTCCATTCTGCACATCCTTTATCACTTGCAAATGCTAACTTCTGAGATAACTGATAGCGTTCAATGAACCCGAGTGACCGGAGGTGACGGAACGATCAGAAGTTCATATGTGAGTGGAATAACTTCCCCGTGTAACGCAACTAGAGAAAGCTTTCCCAATTGAGATTTACTGTAAGCGCAGTCATCCGCACAGAAAGGTCAAAAGAGCACAATGTTAAAGACGTCACTGACATTAATTGCAGCTTTGGCGGTGATAGCAATCATTGAACCCCTGGAGGCCCGGGCCGCAGATACTCTGAGAATTACTATCCCAAGACATAGCGAGCTAACGCCGGTTCAACGCCTCAATCGGGAAGGTGTTGAAGCTGTAAAAAAGCAGCAATACGAAAAGGCAGCAGCGCTCTTTTATAAGGCGTATCTCTATGATCCTGCCGATCCCTTCACATTGAACAATCTCGGCTATATCTCAGAGTTGCAAGGGGAACTGGATCGTGCTCATAGGTTTTATGCACTGGCAGCCGAACAAGGCTGCAATGCCAACATTGATCGAAGCAGTGCGAAGCGGCTGGAAGGAAAGCCGATGCAGTACGCCTTTGGAAGCCTTCAGGATGTCCCTATGCGTGTAAATCGCATGAATGTGGACGCCATGGAACTTCTGTCGGAAGATCGAGGGCTTGAAGCAATTACTCTTCTGCGGGACGCTCTGGTTCTGGATGCACAAAACCCTTTCACGTTGAACAACCTTGGGGTAGCTGACGAAACCATTGGAGACTACTCGAACGCCTTGCAATCTTACGGCGCAGCCGCCAAATCACACTCCGCAGAACTCGTTGTGGTCACGCTTGACCGTTCGTGGAGAGGGAAGCCCGTAAGTGCCATGGCGGCGGCGAGTGAGAAGCGACTGGAAGACCGGATGAAGAAGATGGATAGCGCGGAAGTGAATGCCGTTATGTTGAACTTTCGCGGAGTTTCCGCGACGAATCAAAACGATTGGCTTACGGCAAGACAAGACTTTCTGAATGCGTACTCGCTTGATCCAGCCGACGCGTTTTCGCTCAATAACCGCGGGTATGTTGCGGAGATGGATGGCGATCTTGAGACGGCACAGTTGTTCTATGAGAAAGCCCGGAGGGCTCGCGATTCGAATGACCGTGTGGGACTGGCAACCCAGCAGGCGGCCGAAGGCAAGAGGCTCTTTACGGTGGCCGGTGATAGCGACCACCAGGTGGATGGCAAGCTTGACGAATACAGTCGGGACCGGCTGAAGCTGATAGGTCCAATTAAATTGATACCTCGCAATGATGCGGCCGACGGAGAGCTGAATGTGACGCCAGACGCGCCTCCTTCCTCGAATGTTCCATCTGCGTCAGTGCCATCCGCGCCATCAACCCAATAACCCTGACTAGGATCCGGCTCACATGACTAAACGCTTCGCAGAGTCTATTTCGCTTCAATCGATGACACTCCTTTCTCGCCTTCTACTTACTCCGCAGGATGGCGAGGATTCGCTTTTGCCGATGACGGCGGAGATGGAGCGGGACGCTCGCAATCTCAGCCGGGAAGAGTTCGACAACCTGGTGACACTCGCGAGCTTGAATCACGTGATCGTGCGCGCGATGGTCGCGTTCCGTGACATGATGCTCGAGGCAGGGGATGATATTCGTGCCGAATGGGCACAGACCGCCTTGTCTGCAGAGCAGGCGCGCATTACAACGGCCCTGAGTTTTCTTGAAGATATTTGTACCGCGTTCGAAGACAAAGAATACGATGTCGCGGTGATTAAGTCTCTCGATCACTGGCCTGATCTCGGTAGCGATCTCGATCTCTATACAAATGCTCCTTCAGAAGACGTGACGGCATTTATGAAGCGGCGGTTTGACGCCACGATTGCTCCCCGTAGCTGGGGAGATCGTTTAGCGGGCAAATGGAACTTTGTTATTGCCGGGTTGCCGGAGGCTGTGGAGATTCACATGGGACGCCTGGGGCAAACGGGCGAGCAGGCAGGAATTGCCTCGCGGTTGTTGGACAGTTCGCGACGCGCCGTGATCGGCAATTATGCGTATCGCGTGCCCTCGCCGTCGGATCGGCTGATGATTTCAACTCTGCAGCGAATGTATCGCCATTTCTATTTCCGCTTGTGCGACATTGTTGACACTGTCGCGTTGTCCGCTGGTGGAGGCATTGACTTCAATGAGTTACGCTCTTCGGCGACGCGGGCTGGGATATGGGAAGGAGTTGCAACGTATCTTGCTATTGTGTCGGATTACGCGCAGAGATACGGGGGGGCAGGTCTTGATTTGCCGCAGATCGTGTCGGCAGCAGCGCGATTTGGAGGGGATAAGGTCTACTTCGCGAAGGATTATCTTCGTGTCCCGATTCTTCCGCAATCGATCAAGCTGTACGGAGAACAAATGGCGGGGGTGTTGCGAAGGCGGGAATTGCAGAACGGCGCCCGGCTCAGTTTGTTGCCCTGGCTTGCCACAGCAGCCTGGGTGGGACAAAGAGTCACTGGGACCGATAAGGGCATTTGGTGAGCAGCAGGTTCAGATCGGGTCACCCGAAGTTGAAGTCAGAGGCTTCGGCTGCATTTGTTGTTAGTTAACCCTTGGCCAGCCAAGAGAGGAGATGCCGGGCATTCTGTTTCCGGCAAAACAATATGGGCGATCTGGTAACGACTAACCCTGAACCAATCTTAGGCGGTGCGGCATCGGCGAACAGATCCCGGTACACAATGCGGGATGCAGACGCTGCCACATGGCAAGCTATTGGATCACAGCTAGCCGATGGGACCTCCTCCAATGCGCCGGCGCAGATGGCGGCATTTTCGCGACCGATCTTCACTTTGGATCCGCTGGCATTCAAGCGCGACCCGATGTCGAAGGTCATCTCATTCGCCGTTCATTTCGTGGTTATCTCACTGGTACTCTTGCTTGCCCTGAAGGCACACACCATTGTTACGCAGGCGTCCGCCGTAACTGTCACACCTGTGGACTTCAACGTCACGATCCCTCCGATTGTTTTGCCTGTTGCAAAGGTGATGGGCGGCGGCGGTGGCGGCGGAGTGCACGATCCAGTGCCGGTCAGCAAGGGGCATCTGCCTACGATCGCGAAAATACAGCTGATGCCCTCTCAGCTTCTCAAGTTAGAACACCCGAAGTTGGCAGTTGAGCCTTCTGAGCAGGTGAGCATGACGGACAACAGCAATTTACCGAATGTTGGCGTATCGCAGTCGCCGCAGATCACAATGGCCTCGCAGGGCAGCGGCAGCGGTTCTGGATTCGGGCAGGGCAGCGGTGGCGGAATTGGCTCCGGTCGCGGCGGCGGCGTGGGCGCCGGAAGTGGTGGCGGCTATGGTGGCGGCCTGATGAGCGTGGGCGGCGGGGTAAGCGCACCGCAGCTCATTCATTCCGTTGAGCCGGAGTTCACAGAGGACGCTCGCCGAGCGAACTATCAAGGCAGCGTTTCAATCAAGCTCATTGTCGATTTGCAAGGGAACCCGCAAGACGTGCGACTGGCCAGTCATCTCGGAATGGGATTGGAAGAAAAGGCCATTGAAGCGGTGAAGCAGTACAAGTTCAAAGCTGCCATGTATCAAGGACATCCTGTATCGGTGCAGATTCTGATCGACGTGGACTTCCATCTACATTGATGTACAAATAGCGGTGAAGAGGAATTAACGCGTTGTATCTTGCGCAGTCTGCGTGTGTTGCGGCGCTGGCTTTTTTGCGTAATATCCCTTGCGCGTCCTCACGATCAGCTTGCCATGCTTCGGCGCGTTTGCCTCAACACGCACAACCCGGTAGCCGCCGAGGCTGACCGTTTTAGAGGAGCGATAACCGATGGTGTATTGGTCCCGAATTTCGCGAGCGACTTCTGCTGTAGTGCTTCCTACGTCCTGCAAAGAACGCGGGAAATAGGCAATACCGCCGGTCTCTTGCGATAGCTTCTCCAGCGCAGTTCTAGCACGTTCCGACTCCACCTTTTCGTCACCGAAGAGCAATCCAATGGTGTACACAACCGGCCCTCCGAGGGTCTGCACGCGACGAATGGCCTGCTCCAGGTCGATGCGCGATGCATTGTCGGCCCCATCCGTAATTACCAGCAACACCTGCTTTGGGAGCTTGCCGTGGTTGGCTAATTCATTCGCTGAAAGGGCCACCGCATCGTACAGGGCCGTGGTGCCCCTGGAATCAAAGCGCGACAGGCCTCGCTTCAGCGCGCCGATGTCCGATGTGAAGCCCTGATCGAGGAAGGCCTGATCGGAAAAATTCACAATGAACGTTGCATCCTGGGGATTTGACACGCTCAATAAGCTCATGACGGCCGCGTTGACTGCCCCACGCTTGTCGAGCATCGACCCTGAATTGTCTATGAGAATGCCCAATGAAACGGGCTGGTCCGCGTGAAGAAAAGAAGTAGTAGTCTGCGGAACCCCGTCTTCCCAAACTCGGAAGTCGCCGCGACTCAAGTCGGTGACTTGCCGGCCTTTCTCGTCCACTGCCACGCAGGTCAGCAGAACCTCATCTACATCCTGGTGCATGGTGTAGACACCATCTTTGAGTTTTTGAATTTCTCCGGGGCCAGCTGGCGTGAGCGGAGACGCAGTGCTCAAAGGCGCGCTTTCTTCAACATCCAGCGAGGGAATCGGGTCGTGGTCTGCATCCAGACGCGGCTGAACCTCGGGACGCGTAGGATCCTGCATTGTTGCGGGCAATGTGGGCTGCGTTTGTGGAGCCACGACGGGCTGAACCTGGCAAAGCAATAACGACCCGCTGCAGCCAAACAGCACCAGGGCAACTAAAGTGGCCGAGGCGATTGAGCGCGATTTAGAGCGGTCTTTTGTGAACATAGGAATTGGCCTAACGCCGGTAATGGCATTGTTCGGTAAATTGTTTGATCCAGACGCGGGACAAAGAGAGTGATGCGTCCATCGTGATAAAGCAAGTTCGTGGTTTTCTCATTTTGCACCGTCTCGTCAGGTTGCCTTCGCAGCGCAGCTGAGTAGAATTCGTAACGCAAGAGTTGCTCTCGCAGGACAAGATCTACGCGGCATTCATTGGTTTGCAGAGCTCGAACTAATTGCCAACGGCTCTGTCAGATGAACAATCTGGTCCATCGGCAAATCTAACGAAAAGAGAGAAGCGGAGCCTCCGTCCGCATACACCCAGATGCCGTGGAAGCCGTTTTGCAGTTCAGGGTGGAGCGCCACCAGCGCGGTCATCACCTGTGTCACCTGCTTTCGCGCAGTGATGGGATCGTGCAGCTGGGCTGACTCCACTGCGTCAGGCGTGTAGTGGACTTCAAGGTCCAGAGTGCCCAGCGCCACTGTGGTGTCAACCGTCGTCACTTGAAATCGAGAACCATGCGCATCGAGCATCAACGACTTGACGCCGGGAAGATCGTCAGGATGAACCACGCTCTCTTCATGCTGCAGCTTCTCAAGGTTGGGGCTCGACAGAAACTCTACCGGATCAAGAAAATAGGCGGCCGTGCGGTAGTAAAACCATGCATCCCAATTCATATCCTTCTTAGCGAATTGACGCGCCGACGCCCAATACCAGAGCCCATCATGACCTGCCTGGGTCATGGGCTTGCTGAAGAAGCCGGCAAGCATCCAGCGATGCTCAGCTGTCTCGGACAGAATGAGAGCAAGCTGTTGCGGCCGGGGCACGCCGGTTGCATGAAGAATAACCAACGCATACGATCCTGGAGGCAGGCTGGTAAACGTCAGCACTACGACTGGAGTTCCGCAATAGAAGTCTGTTTGACCGCTGTCTCCAGACTCCGTCGAAGCGTCCAGCGCATAGAGGTTATCGACCGTAATCGTCGCCTGCTGGACAAGCGGCTTCAAAGTGGCGACTGAGCCAGCGATTCCGTCAAAATCCGCAGCTACCGCGGGGATGGTGTTTGCCCGAAGGGCATCCGCATTTCCGCCTTGCACTTCGCCAACAATTGTACGGGCAGCACTCGAAAGAGCGTCGCGCTGAGCGGCAGTCATCTGCGATTGCGTCTTGCAGGAATCGGCATTTGCGGGCATGGACAACAGTACACACGGAAGCGTCAGAAGCAACAGGCGAACGCGCACCAAGTTAGCGCGTGCAAATAGCATGCCTGCCACTTTCCGCAAAAGGCGCGGAGCTTGCCGATCGAAGTGTTTTGCCAACATACTCATATATGATGCGAATTAGCCATCACTTGGTCGCGGAACACAAGGAACTTAGATAATATTCCCGAGCCCAAAGAAGGCTGCCTTAATGATTTGGGTTGCGCCGGTTTATGTTCGCAAGTTCTACCAGCCTTAATCCGCGGGACGTCCTTTAGTAACTGTCAACTTAGGATCTGCACTCGGTAAGTTATTCGGAGACGAAGTGTGCTGTATTGCTCACGCGGATAGAAATGATTGAGGACAAACGGGCCTCATGGCCCCATGCTGGTGGGGGTACACGGATCGTACCCAAGGGATTCGGCTGTTACCGGCGTGGGCGGAGTTGGCGGCGTTGCCCAAGGGATATTGTTGAAGTCAAAGAACTCCAGCAGGTTGGGCTGCGCGGCGTCGCGGTTAGTCAGGTATATGTGATTGCCGACAAATCGGTCCTCGACGAACCTGATCACCGCCGTGTGGTCCATTGGCGTGTGCGAAACATAGTGCCTCCGTGTGAAGGGCGAGATGATAATGTTCGGCAGGCGGAAGCCAAGCTGCGCGGCAAATCCATTGACGGCCGCGGCATCACCCGAATTTGCCCCGGGGTCAGTCGACGTAAGATCGCAGTGCAGCGTGGGCGTCCCGGGAGTCGCGGGCACGCATGGGAAGTACAGTTTCGGCTGCTGAGCAGTTGTATCGGGATTCACCGCGATCGTCGAGATATCCGGGATGGCTCCCAGAGAGGCGTCGGTGTTTTGGTTGGAGTAACCGGGTATTGGTGGAACATGGTCGTATGGCCCTCCCCCTTCGTCGTAGCTGAAGAAGAAGACAGAGTCGCTCCACGAAGAACTGGCCATGAAGGCATTCACAACGTTCGCTACTTGCGCCTGTCCCAACAGAATCGATTGACCCGATCCCGGATGCTCGTCGTTGTTGCCGTAGCCGGCCTCAATGAATGCAAAGCTAGGCAGGGTACCGTTAGTCAGATCGCTGTAATAAGTTGACAGTGGGGCAATATGATTCGTATCGATGCAGAAGGAGTTACTCGAATCGCCGACCGCGCCGGACCCCTGGGTGGGAGAAGTACAGGCGGCGCCGCTTGGATTCTCATACAGATACTGATAAGAATAGGTCAAGTCAGAGAAGTCCGTCGCAGGGTACGCCTGGTTCGGCCCGCCGGAGCAGTCATCTTCGTCGAGGCAGAATCCCTGGGTGACCGTGTAGTAAATCTTCCAGGAGACGTTTGCCTGGTCAAGCTCCTGAAAGATATTCGGAATGTCGAGCTGAGGAAGATGGTCATCGCCGCCCGGGTCGTTGACCAGGCCCTGGGTTGTGCCGCCCGTGAAGGTGGCGATGCGATTGCCGATGCTCTTGGTCGAAACAGGTGAGAACCAGCGATCGGACACCGCGAACTGAGATGCCATGTAGTAGTAGTAATTGAGAAAGCCCTGGTCGTAATATCCCATAGAGCGCTGGCCAGTCAGATCGGTGAAGGCGCCGGAACATGTGCTGCCTGGAGCTTTACAGCTGTTTGCGTAGCCCGCTGCATTGTGAACAAATCCGTCCATCAAGATCGGGCGCGTCGCGAGAAAGTCGTAAGTATTGGCGTCTCCGTAACTTTCGAGCCAGGCTGAACTCGCATCATCAATGCAGGTGGTTTTAAACTTGAAGAGCGAGTAAGAAGTTCCTTGATCGTCTTTGTTACTGATGGTGGTGAGCTTGTCGTCGATGCCATCGACGTTGTAAGTGACGCCGTCATCGCCGATGTTCCAATACTGCCCGTTGGTCTTGTTCGATTCCCGGTACGGATTCAGCATCCCGAAATAATTGTCGAAGCTGTGGTTCTCTTGCAGCATGAAGATCACGTGGTCAATAGATTGAACGCTGCCTCCCGGTCCAACCGTCACAGTTGCAGTGGCTGAAGCGTTTCCTCCAGCACCGGTCGCGGCTGCTGTATAAGTGGTGGTCGCGGTCGGGCTAACCGACTGAGTTCCGCCAGTCGCCTGGAGTGAATATGAACTGCCATCGGTTCCGGTCACCGTAACCTGCGTGGCATTCGTGGCCGTCACGGTCAAAGTGGAAGAGTTTCCCGAAACGATGGATGCTGGATTTGCGATGATGGTGACGGTCGCAGCGGGAGTTGAAACCGCGGTCACCGTTACCGTCGCGGTGGCTGAGGCGTTTCCTCCAGCACCGGTCGCAGCTGCGGTGTAAGTGGTGGTCGCGGTCGGGCTGACCGATTGCGTTCCACCTGTCGCTTGGAGTGTGTATGAACTGCCATCGGTTCCGGTCACCGTAACCGCCGTGGCGTTTGTCGCGGTCACAGTCAAGATAGACGCAGACCCCGCAGGAATCGAAGTGGGATTAGCCGCGATGCTGACAGTCGCCGTTGGACTCGACGCGATCGTGACGGTTGCAGGAGCGGAGGCGTTTCCACCCGCGCCAGATGCGGTCGCGGTGTAAGTGGTGGTCGCAGTTGGCTTGACTGCCTGCGTTCCGCCAGCCGGTTGCAGTGTATAAGAGCTGCCGTCGCTTCCGGTCACCGTTACCTCAGTCGCATTGGTCGCATTCACGGTCAAGGTGGACGAGTTTCCCGAAGCAATCGACGTGGGATTGGCGGTAATGGCCACCGATGGCGCTGGAGATGTGCTGCTTATACTGCCGCCCCCGCAGCCGGTTAACAGCAGCGGCAGCAAGATACCGGGAGCCACACAGGAAACCAGCAGGCGGATAGATTGGTGAATGCGCGCGATTGACACGATGCTTGCCTTCCTGTCCCTTACTGCTAACCTCTTCGATTTGGCAAATCGATGTCTTAAGTCATCCGCCGAAGCCGAGTATCGGACTCGGCTGACCCCTGTGATTATTCGGCTGATGCCTGGGAACTTTCCGCTGACTCCATGCGAAGTGCGTTCGGGCTATTGACGGCGCGGTCATAGTTTTCTGCTGGGGCGATAGAATGACGCACGTTCGTGTCATTCTTTCGCTGCGAATAGGAAGCCCCCCGCAGACGCCAGTTCGGTGTGACCAGGCCCGGCCGAAAGGCACGAACCCAGGGATGGCTGCGCTCGAAAAGAACTCCCGCATTTCTCACTTCTCGTTTGCACTTGTGAAGTTCGAACCAACGCAGATAATTCTTGATGACGCGAGTCATGGACATCTCAAGTCCCGCCGCATAGTTTTGCTGCGCCATCTGCAGTTGCATATCCCTGGACTGCAGCAGGACAATCAGCTGTTCAGCAAGTTCGCCGGCATCGCCATTTTTGTAGTAGCGGAGTGACATGCCTTCGGCTCCTGCCATCTCTCGAAAATCACCTATGTCCGAGCACACGATCGGAACCCCGTACTCGCAGGCTTGATGAGCTGGCCCGCTCGATCCGGTCGCGGAATCGTAGGGCAAGACCAGGATGGATGTTGATTGAAAAAGCTCAGGAATGTCTTCCTCTGGAACGTATCCGCGGAACTCTATGGGCAAACCTGACGGCAGTCGATCGCGGACCGACTCCCAATATCCCGCCTTCGTGTGATGATTGGCGCCGGCGATGATCAGCCTTGCGTTGGGAATCTTTTTGAGGACAGTTGGGAAGGCACTAATCAGCGTTTCCAACCGCTTATAAGTTCCCCAATGCCCAATCGCCAGAATGCGCAGATCCGGATTGCCGCGCTTGGTAAAATCCGGTGGAATTGGAGTGGAGGCGAATGTGCCGTGTGTGGCTAGTAGCACGTTGTGAGCCGAATACTTGTCGAGCAACGTGCTCCGATAATGGGGAAGAAGGACAGAAACAGAGTTCGCCTTAAGCAATGCCCTGGTGGCCAGATTACTGCCGATTTTGAACAGCTTTTCCTGCCGTACACCGGCAGTGGAAAAGTCGACATGCTCGATGATGTTGTGCATGGTGATATGCGTAAAAAATCCCGCAGCTCGCGTCAGAGCAGGCGCAGAAAGCCCCCCAAATGCGGCAACTGGGTTTTCGGGTGTCGCAAAGCTGGAGAAGACGAGGTTGTACCAGACGACATCGGGTTTCATTCGCAGAATGGCCTTTAGCAAGCGGGTCGGAGTTGTCAAGCTGCCGAACTTCCAACAGCGGATCACATTGAACCCCGGGAGTTCCGAGAGCTGATCAGCCGGAAGCGAATTACCATTCTTGTCGGTTGCAAATTTGTAGTCGGTCAATTCGTCGGCGAGAATAGTCAGCTCGACGTCAGGACAGCGACGAAGTTCGTTGGCGATGTGAAAGGCGTACTCATTTAACTGGCGTCCGCTGGGTGGAAATGTGGCAACTAGGCAAATTTTCATTGGATTCCTTTTTCAAAACAGACTGACTTGGACATAAGGCCTGAACTGCTGATTTTGACCCCCCGTAAAGTTGATAAACGTTTCCTGTTGTATGCCTGCGGAAAATCGAATCGGATAAACAAGGACGACTGTTCCGGAATCGTCATTAAATTTACGGCGGAAAGGCCTGGCATAGGAAAGTGAGAATCCATTTTGGATAGCGTCATAAACGTGGAAGCTTCTGGTGCTGGAATAGGCTGTCGAAAAATGCAAATCCCAGCTATGATTTGGAGCGAAATCGACGGTGCCGGCCGGGCGCAGGTTCTGCGCATTTCCCCAATTGGATTCGACGATCCGCCATGCACGCACGTCTTCAGCTATCGCTTTGATGTTCAACCGCTCTCCAAATCTGCGTTCAATGCCTATATAGGAAGAGGTGTAGTAAGTCTCGTATTTCACCGGCGAGAACTGCTCATCGTTCGCTCCCCATCCGGTTACCAGGGCGGTTTTTCCCCATGGCGCACCGACGCGGAAATCAATGGCGGCCGTGGTTGCCAGCGAATGCAGATTGCTCTCGGTAAACGGGCCTGTTTCGCGAATGACATAGCCGCTGACAGAAACCGCATTGAAGAATGAACTCGTAGACATGTACGTGAAGATGCGAAGCAGGTTCTGGTTCATTTCGACCGGAGACACGGAATCGCGGCGAACTGTTGCCTGGATGCCGCTATTGAACGTCAGCACGTTGTTGCCAATCTTGATTGTGGGATCCAGCCCAACGTTCATGGTGTAGTCCGTTGTATCGCGACTAACGATTGAGTTTGTGCTAGGCACAGAGATTTGCCCCTGAGCGTTGCGTACCTGGAAGAACCCACTGACCGTGGGCAGATTGCCGAGATGCAGATGATATGCGTTCGTCGATTGGGTCTCGATGGAGGACCGGGGCGGCGGAAGAAGAGAGGTATCGGAACTGAGGACTGGAAATGACGCATCCAGCTTTGAGTCCAGAACATACACAGTGGAATCTTCAAAAATGGGTTCCACCAGGAAATCGGAAAGCACACTCAGAGCGGGAGTGACTCTCAGCCCTTCATCCGCTCCAGCCTGGAGAAGACCCTGCTCGGCTGATTGATCTTCACCTTCAGCATTGGCTGCCTGGGCAAAGGAAGTGAGTGCCTGGGCATTGTGGTGCTCCTGGCGATAGACATTGGCTTCGGCCAGCAGATACTGGTAATCCGGGGCAGCGCCGTCAGCGGACTTTACCGCCGCGAGTTCTGCTTGAGCCCTGACCGTGTCTCCAAGCGCAAGATAGTTGTTGGCAAGTCCAATCCGCACTTCCGAATCGGGTGCATCTGCTGCCTTGGCGCGTTGAAGATAGGTCTGCGACAGTTGGTACTCATGCATTGACCGGAGCACGTCTGCGGCAGCGATAAACTGGCTTCCGGTGGGTGGCGCAGTCGCTCCTGATTCGCCTTCCATCTGGGCCAGCGCAATCTGCCTCTCCGAGTCATCCGAGTGGCCCTGCTCAGCCATCAGTTGAGCGATAGCCAGGCGTACGCCTACGCGATCGCTTGCCGGCTCAGTAAGCGCTTTACTGAAGCGCTCCATGGCGGCATTGTCATCTCCGAGAGTATCGAGGGCCATTCCTGTCGAAACGTATATTTCGCTCAACCCCGATTCCGGATCCGTCGCGGAACCTGGCGCCCGCAGGGCACTCTGCTCAGCCAGTTGCACATAGTGCAACGCCTGACTGCGATCTTGCAGATTTGCATAGGAGCGGGCAAGCAAGGCATAAATGTCAGCGTTGTCAGGGGAGTCTTTCGCCGCGATCTCCAACTCGGCTATCGCATCGTGGAACTTAAGCTCAGCAAACAACGTGTTACCCAACCCAAGGTGCAACACGCCGTCGTCTGGAGTGAACTTCAAGGCAGCCCGATATTCATCAGCGGCTTTTGCCAGCATGTGCTGCCGCCCATAAGCAGTTGCACGAATCACGTGAATATCCCTTGAATCGCCCAGAGCCCGTTTCGCCAGTTCCGCCTCACGCAATGCGGTCTCCGGTTTATGCAGATCAAGGCTTGCAAAGGCGAGTCCGAGGTGCGCTTCGCCGTTGTTCGGCTCTCTCTTGAGGGCTGATTCGAAGTCTGTCGCGGCCGCCTGGGCCTGGTGAAGGTCGTTCAACATGTAGCCGCGATTCACGTATGCCGTAACCACCTCGGGATCCCGATCAAGCGCCTCGGTAAAATCCTGACGCGCCTGCTCACTGAGTCCCTGATGCTTGTGAACATAGCCTTCGAGCAGCGGAATGTCGGGTTCCTTCGGAAACACGTTGAGGTACTTCGACGTCAAATCGAGCAGCTCGTCATACTTTTCAAGATGGAGCAAATCGTAACCGAGGTAGACGACTACGTCCCGGTCTTGAGGCAGCACTTTGATTGCTTCGCGGCCGACATCGGCAGATTCCTGATATTCCCCCTTGAAACTCAGGTACCTTTCTTTTTCGCGAAGGATTTGAGGCTCGCTTTCCATTCCGCTTGTGACGCGGCCCAGCCACGCTCCAGCCAGGCTTAGGTTATGTGCTTCGATTGCGGCGTTCATTCCGCCCGCCAGAATGAGGGGTTTCAGTGGCGCCAGGGCATAGGCTTTGCTGTATGAGCCTTGCGCTCTTGTGAAGTCGCGGCGAGCGGTATAGAGATCACCAAGTGCAAGATAGGGTACATACAACGACGGGTCCACTTGCTCCAGGCGTTGAAAGTATTTCTCGGCATCCTGATCGCGTCCCGCTGTTCGTGAAGCATATCCGAGCGAAATAAGCGCAAAACGGTTGACGGGATCCATCACAAGAATCTGCTTGTAAACCGCAATCGCGTCTTGTGTACGGCCGAGTTTCATCAGGATGTCTCCGTCGAGCTGCAAATCATCCCGATCATGAGCATTCATTGCGAGGGCTTCCTTCATGTCTCCCAATGCACTGTCCAAGTCCCCTGCATTCATCTTGATCAGAGCTCTCAGGCGTAGAAATTGTGCTCTCCCTGACACCTTGTCGCCGAGCGCGTTAATCTCGGCCTGGGCTTGGTCGAGTTGATGACGGGCAGCGGCTTGATCGGCCAGCTTGCTGTAAACATCCATCAAGTCCATGTGCAACTGAATGCCAAACAGTGGTCCCTCGGCGGGTTCAGCGGGTAAGTTCGCCAGGGCGGCGCTGTACTCCCGCACGGCGTCCTGTTCGCGTTCCTGAATGTTCGCAATCTCTCCTCGAATCGCGTGCAAACGGTAATAATTTGGATCGAGTCCGGCAGCACGGCTTAGAAATGGACTCGCGGGCTCAATGGAGCCATTCGCAACCTCGGCCTGCGCTGCAGCGAGTTGCAGCCCCATATCTTTCGGCGCGGCATTGGCTGCCTTGGCGTATAGCCCGGCCGATTCATTCAGCCTGCCGCTCAGTTGGTATGTGTACGCGAGTTCCGCCAATACATCGGGCTTCGGCATACGAATGGATTGGAGCGCTGCAATCGCGTCAGGATAGTTTCCGGCCTCGCGATAATAACCCGCCATCGATCGCTGAACTTCGGGGTTATCCGGGTCGCGCCGTTTGGCCATCTCAAGATAGCGGTTTGCCAGGTCCATTTGATTCAGATGCTGGTAGGAAAGCGCCATCAGTAGCTCTGACCGCGCGCTCGGCTGGCTCCGTTCGGCTCGGCTCAGCCAGTCGAGTGCATCGGTGTAATCAGCCGATTTCATGTAAAGCTCTCCGAGCAACAATGCGTCGTCTCGACGTCTCGAGTCAGACGCAACCACTTGCTTGAGAAGGCGCACAGCATCTTCGGTTCGTCCCATCTGGCTATAGGTCTGCCCAAGCCCAGATAGCCCGTCGAGTGCCGAAGGCGCAAGGTGAAGACCCCGGCTATAGGCATCTACCGACTCTTGAAATCTCGCATTCAGGCGTGCCGCATAGCCAAGCAGGAACCATAACTGCGGATCATTGGGAGTAGCCTGTGCAGCACGTCGCGCATAGTCGAGCGCAAGCGCTTTGTCCCCGTGCTGCAGCGCCAATTCTGCGGCGCGCGCCAGGCGCGCATTCTGGATATTAGATCCCCATCCCAGCGGTTGACCCGGAGGCTGGCTTTGGCCAGATTGAGGCTGTGTGCTCTTTGAAGTTGAGGGCCCAACGTCGTAAGTTTGCGCCCCGGCAACACAGGCCATTACTGCCAGTATGAATACCAATGCAATCTTCTGGAATTTTGGTAGAGCAATCAAAGTGTCACCAGTGCAAGTTACGCTAGGCTGTTCGATTCGGACGGATCACATGGAAGAAGCCTTCATCTCCCTGTTTGCCTTTCAAATTGAATTGAGGAGCCTGAGTTGTGTTCCCTGTGCAACGTCGCCATGCTCCGGAAGAGCATGGCAGCTAGGCAGACTGCGCAAAAGGATGTCATCGCGCTATCGGTTTCAATAAAAAGTCGACTTGAATATGACAGGAGTTCATCGGCGTCTTCTATGCGAGACTTGCCTGATGCAACCCTATGCTTTCGGCCTTCCGCAGACTGTGCAATATTGACCAAACCGGGGCGGCTGGTTCATAAGTGGCTGGCGAAGCTGACAAGAGCCACTCGTCGAGCCTGCAAATCAGCATTGAAGATTCCGAACCACATGGGCTCTACCCATCGAGTCTGAGAACTAGTCCGCGTCTTTCTATGCGGACGAGCTATACACGCGGCTCACACTAATTTCTCGCGTTTCGCGATCCGAGCCTGGGTAACAGGAGGGTCGAGGAGTTTGGGCCTGGTGGCGTTTTCCTCAGGAAGTTCGTCGCGAAGAACCACGTTGAGTAATGACGTGCGGACGCGGATGTTTGCGACGGATCCGTTGTAATCGATATAGCCGAGCGCCCTGAAGCGATTCATGAAGAAGCTCACCCGCGAGCGAGTGGAACCAATCATCTGCGCGAGTGCCTCCTGCGTTACAGGTGGAATCAGCGCCTCCGGCTCACCTGGCTTTCCATATTCGGCCATGATGAGCAGGGTTCTCGCCAGGCGCCTTTCGCTGGAGTTGAAAAGTTGATCGATAAGATCAGCCTGAGTTCGAATGCCTCGCTTGAGAATGAAGTGCATGAAGAAGTCTGAAAACGTGTGCTCCTCGTGCAGAACGCGGAGCATCTCCAATCTCTCGATCTTTGTTGCCACGCAGACTGTGATTGCCGAGGCAGTGGACGCTCGCATGGTCGTATCGGCAGACATTGACTCTTCGCCAAAAAAGTCCCCCACGCCCAACAGCGTGACCGTAGCTTCTTTTCCTTTTTGGGAGACGACGGTGATCTTTGCGCGGCCACTCTGGAGATAAAATACAGAGTCGGCCGGCTCGCCCTGAGAAAAGAAGAGTGCCTCTGCCTTGCGACGTACAACGGTTCGTCCCTCAGCGGCAGTTGCGAGAAAGTTATGGGTATTAAAGGGCGTGTTCGCTGCTTCAATGGTCATAATCGGCGCCCCCTAAAGCGCGGAACAGGTGAGCATTAGCCTTATCGCGTCGTTATACAAAAAGGACAAATTGCGCTTTCGACCCACCGCGCACGTGATCCGCATACAGTAAAAGCGTGTCACAGCGTCAGCAGAACATCTGAGCAGTTTAGCTCTAACCATCTCAATGCCTGCAGGACATGAGCCGGCGGAGAAATCTTGGCATTGGGCTTAGTCTTCGAGACGAGTCAATTGCGGGACAGTCAATTCTCCACCCGCAAGTACCTTTCAAGTCGTAGGGTTGTGATCTAAACACCGAGGGTGGCAGATCAGCATTCCTGGGCCGAAGCGCTCGCGGCGCAGCCCGGCATAACTGGCCATCGCTGGGTGCACGTGATCCAAATTAGCCAGACTTAGAGTTTTCATATTGAGATACTGGCTCCATTATTGAGCAGCATACTGCCCGGCAGAGTGAAGTAAGTTGCGCAGAATGAGTTGCTTGCCCGCACGACGTTTCCGAGAGGTAATCTTGCAAAACACTGAGTCGATCGCACCCGCGTCGCGGCCCATACCGATGAGCATGTTATTGATGGCGGTCGTCGTGGTTCACCTGCCACTTCTTCTCATGAAATTGCCGTTGAAATCCTACGACACGAATTTTCATATTTTCTTTGCCTCACACTATGTCCACCACTGGTTCGATCCGTGGAATTCGAAGTGGTATGCGGGGTTTTCGCAGACTACTTATCCTCCTTTGCCGCAACAGTGGGTAGCGTTGGTTTCCCGGGTTATTGGTTTGGACATGGCATACATGGCTGTACAGCTTACTGCCATATTGCTCCTCGTGGTCGGTGTATATCGCTTTTCGTTGCTTTGGGTCAGCCCGCGCGCCGCATCGATCGCTGCTCTTGCAAGTGTTTTCCTCGGCTCTGAGAGCTTCCTGGTCTATTCTGCCGGGCAGTTGGGCACAACGTTTGCGGCGCCAATCTATTTGAATGCTCTTCCTTTTTTGTTTGAGTGGGTCCGACGAGGCAAGTGGCGATCTTTTCTTAAGGCGAGTGTGCTTTTCACAGCAGCCGCTGCTGCTCACCACGCAACTCTCCTGTTTGGATCTTTCTTCTTCGCGGTGCCTGTTCTCGCACTCGCCCTGCTCGATCGCGAGAATGGTGAGCGCGTGCCAACTCCGGCCTTTGCCGTGCGCACTGTGACGATCATCGTAGTTGTAAGTGCGGCGATTGCGATTGTGCTTCTCCCGTTTTGGATCGCTTTGATTCACTATCCAGTCACGCAGACCCCCATTCCACACCCTTCCCGGGCAAACTACATACTGAGCCCACGGTGGGGCCTCAATTACTTCATCGTTCCTTATGGAGCGTTGATTCTGGCATTGCCATTCATCTTCCTGCGGGGATCCGCTTCCGCTCGTCTCCGCCCCTTGCTTTTTGGCTTCTGGGTTGCGTTTCTCGTAGGGCTCGGTGGTACAACTCCGGTGGGACGTCTTCTGCTAGGGCGTGCTTTCGACGTGCTGACCATGGAGCGTTTCAGCTACTGGGCAACGTTGCTTGCTCTTCCGTTCGTGGGGCTCTTGGCCGCTGAACTGATTGATCACTATCGAACATGGGCGGTTGTCGGTTTGACCACTCTAGCGGCGGGCAGCTGCGCGCTGGCGGTGGGGTGGTCGACCTATCGGCCCGCGGATGCCGAGGAATTCAAGGTCGATACCGTGGCCTCATGGCTCAATCGCGACGGTCACGATCAATATCGCTACATCACCCTGGGATTCGGCAATAAGATTGCGCGTTTGGCCATGATGACAGACGCAAGCAGTGTGGATGGAGAATGGAACTCCGGAAGAATGTTGCCGGAGCTGACACGCTATGGCGCTGGCGCGCTAACCAGTTCAAAGTATTTTGGCGAACCGGGTCTGGAAGCCCTCCGCGCAATGTTGATGCACGCAGACCAATATGGATTGAAATGGATATTTGTACGGGATCACTTTTATGATCCGCTGCTGTCTTTTGCGGGCTGGAGGCAAGTGGACAGCCTTGAAGACAAGACCATTTCCGTTTGGAGCAAAGATGGCGTGCCGCCGGCTATGCCGGTGAACGCGCCTCAAATGCCGCCACGCTGGCAAGGTCTCATGTGGGGCATCCTGCCATTCGGCAGCAGCCTCCTGGCGATTTTGGTGATTTTCATTCCGGAGAAAAAGCGCCGCGAAAGCAGAGCTGAGGCTTCATTCGCCACCAGCGAAGATCCCATCGGCGCGAGGTTAGCCTCATGAGCAAGGGACTTCTAATCGCCTCACTTCTCGCTGGTGCGACCGTTGCGCTGGTCGTGGTTGGAACAGTATGGCCGGGGCCATCTGCAGTCGCCTATGCCGGGGGGGGGCCCTTGTTAGGTTCGTCTTCAACGCCCGAGGAAGCTGTCGCCAAGCTGGGTGACGAAATCCGAACGCAAGCCTGGGATAAAGCCTATGCCAGCTTCGCGAACAAGGCTGAGTTTACTGAGCCTGACTTTGTGCATGACTTGACTGGATACTACCCAAGCCTTCTTACATACACTACTCTCGACAAATTTGAGGTGAGGCCTCTGCATGCGTCCGCGAATGATGCGGAATTGGAGCTCAAATTGTATTGGGCTACTGTAGTCGGCAGCTCAGTGAGTATTCGTGACCTGCACGTAGTAAGGGATGGAGATCGCTGGGAACCGGAATGGCCCATCGTCAAAGAGCCTGCGGTTCCTCCGCAAGTCATTGCAGTGGACTATCTGCGCTGGGATGTGATTTACCGCGGCGCCGGAGATGACTGGGGTGCGCAGGATGTTGAGGCGCCACATGTGCGCATTGTGGATATGCACCCCGTGGGACGTGCCGACGGCGTGGTGATCCTTGGAGAACTTCTGAACGAAGACGTTGTGCCTGCCTATGTGTCGGTTTCCGCGACCCTGATGTCAAAGAGTCAATCGCCGATCGCGACCGAGGGGAGCTTTGACAAAATCTCTCACCTCTTGTTGCCAAAACAAGTCACACCGTTTCTCATCAAGTTTCCCGGCGTCTCGTTGTCTGACGTCGGAAGCATCCGTATGACTCCTCTGTCAGCCCTTATTGCAGCCTCAGCTGACCCGGTAATCGAGATTGGCAACGAACAACTGCATCCTGATCCCGGAGCCTCATTGACCGGACAACTTATCAACCAAAGCGGTCAGATTGTGAACGTTGCGCATGTACTTGCAACGTTTTACGACAAGAGTGGCCAGGTAATCTGGGTTGCAGACCAGTATGTCAACCAGGCGCTCCTACCCCAGATACCAGTTCCATTTGAAATCCATATCCCTGAAGATCTTGCGCGAAACGTTGGAACACAACGTACCGTGGTTGCGACTTACAGTGCGGGAGGTCTGCAATGAAATCCATATTTGTGTGGGTGCTCAGCGGCCTGGCACTTACCGCGATGCAACCGGCTACGGCGCAGGGCGCGAAGATGAGCTTGCCCAAAACGGTTGAAGCCGGCAATGCGTTCTCAGTGCAGACTACAGGGGGCGGGAACGCGACACTATACCTCATAGGGCCCGAGCAGGTGTTGAAGCGTGATGTCCAACTGGGACATGCAACTGTATTCTCTGCTGGATCGGTATACAACGCCGGTCGCTATCTGGTTGTTCTAATCGGAGACTCGTCCACTGAGAGCGGCACATTCGATGTTATTCCCGCACGTAAACCTGCGGACTTGAGTTTTCTCGCAAGACCTTCTCGTCTTCCGGTGGGCCTGCACGATGGTATAACCGGTGCCGTGTATGTCTTCGACGCCTATGAGAATTTGATTACCGCCCCGGGACAGGTCTCCTTTGAATTGTCGAGTCCGTCTGACACCGTGCAGAAGCGCATAGTGGAGACGCATGATGGCGCTGCGTGGACCGCAATGGATTCCACGGCCCAACAAGGCGTCGATAAGTTTCAGGCTCGGATTGACGATGTTTCCAGTACACGCGTAGTGGAACAGGTTCCTGGCGATCCATGTGGGCTGAAGATGAGCGCGAGTCAGTCGGGCCATGGAATTGAGTTAGTAACTGATCCGGTGCGGGACTGCAAGGGCAACGCGGTACCGGATGGAACCATTGTCACGTTTACTGAAGCATTCGGCGGCGGACAGTCGATGGTAGACGTGCCTCTCAAGCGCGGGATTGCGAAGGTGCAAATGTCCGGCCACGAAGGGGCAACAATCTCAGTCGCGAGCGGTGTTGTCCTCGGGAATCAGATTCGTTGGGGAAAATAGCCATGATAAGGTCTCTCCTGATTCTCTCCGTCTCCTTAGCCGCCGTTTCGGCCATCGGGCTGGCACAGGCCACTGTGCGCGTGGAACCATCGAGCCTGCAGGGCCCCCGGGCTCTACCAGAGCAGACCGGGACAGCTGCAATTCGTGATTATCTCGAGTCTTGGCAAAGTTTCAGCGCCGCGTTTGAGCAAAATCGCACAGATCTGCTTGGCCCGGCTTTCGTCGGATCTGCCAGAGATAAACTTGCGCAGACAATCCAGCAACAGGCGGCGCTGGGGATTCGTACGCGCTATCAGGACCGATCGCACGACATACAGATAGTTTTCTACTCACCAGATGGACTGTCGATTGAGCTCACTGACAAGGTTGGATACGATGTCGAAATCCTCGATCATGACAAGGTTAAAACGACACAACATCTAAATGCCAGATACGTCATAGTTGTGACACCTGCCGAAGTGCGATGGAGAGTACGAGTCTTCCAGGCGGATCGCCAATAACCGTCTATCCGCGAATGCGGACCGACGGTACCTGCTGTCCCGGCAGGAACGAACGGAAGAGAAAAGAACTCTTTGATCCCACCAGACTTTGTAGTGCCAGGAGGCAAGTGTGATTTCAGTTGTCGTACCCATATATAACGAAGAGGAATTAATTGTGCGTTTCCACGAGGCTGTGGCAGGTGCCCTCAACGGCGCTCACACTCCGTGGGAAGTAGTGTACATAAACGACGGTTCCACAGACGTTTCTCTGGATCTACTGAGAGAGCTGCAGGCCATGGATTCGCATGTCGTAGTGGTAGAGCTTTCACGCAATTGGGGCCACATGGGCGCAATTTCGGCCGGTATTCAGACGGCGTGCGGTGATGCGGTAATCCTGATGGATGGCGACTTTCAGGACCCACCCGAAGTGCTGCCAAAACTTATCGAAGCCTGGCGGCAAGGCGCTGAAGTTGTAGTTGCAGTAAGAAGAAGCCGGCAGGAGCGGCGCAAGATCCTGGCCAAGCTCTTTCCTCTTTTCTATCGAGTTCTGGGAGCTCTATCCGATTATCCGATACCTCTCAATGCTGGAGTATTCAGTCTCATGGATCGGAAAGCCGTCGATTCGGTTAATGCCATGGGAGAGAAGAATCGGTATTTGCCAGGATTGCGGGCATGGGTCGGTTTCCGCAACCAGGTGGTCCTTTACGATCGCCAGGATCGATTGGCGGGTGACGGCAAGCTTTCATTCCTAAGTCGCATCAAATACGCGATGGACGCGATCACGAGCTTCAGCTATAAGCCTTTGCGACTCAGTTTTGCACTATTTATCTTCGCAAGCAGCATGGCGGCGATTTTATATTGCTTCATGATTCTCTCAAAAACCTCGGTGCTTACGATGGGATTTGGCGTGGCGGCAACTGTGTTCTTCGTTGGAGGCCTGCTTCTTCTATGCCTGGGTGTACTGGGTGAGTATCTTGGGCGCGTCTACGACGAAGTGCGGAGTCGTCCCCTTTCGATCATAAGTTCAGTTCACCGTTCTGAAGCTAACATGGAAACTCAGCTGTCTATAGTTGCAAAGCAGCACAACGGCCACAGGAAAGCGGAAGTAAACGACGCGGCGTAGAGCTTCCGAACCGGCCATTCTTGTACCTAAGCCGAACGAACATCGCATCCGTGCCATCCAGGTTCGTTTGGCTTTACGTGCAATGCCACGGGCTTTCAGATGGGAGAACTCAAGGCTTTCCCTCCGCTCCTGGAACACAGGATGGAATGCCGTCCTCAATCGCCGTGCCCTCTTCGTGGTCGTTCCATGTTTCGATCATTACAAAAGGCAGAAGATCGCCGGGCGGAAAATACTTGGGCCACATACTCGCTGTGTCAACAAAGGTCTGGCCGCACCGCGCGGATATATGCCGGTTAAGTCCCCAGGATGCTTTGCTGTCATCAAAACTTGACCACTCCGCCCCCACAATGATCTTGTCGGGATACTTTGAGTGCATAGTGTCATAGAAATCACTCAGGTATTGTTCTCCCCAGTTGCTGCCATCGGCCTTCCAACCCATCTCTCCAGGGTTGATCCACGCATAGAAGCCATCGAACGCTTGTGCATTGGGGCCCGGCAGATTCTCGTAGATGAGATATGGTGGAGTTTTCCATTTGTTGACCAGGGAACGCACCAGGTTCCAGTCAGTGTGCCTTCCTTTTGGAAAGATGAAGATCACGGGCCGGCCTTCAAACGTCAGATAAGCTTGATGTCCTGACGCCTCTGAAGAAAGATAAGTGTCATGAAACATCGTAAAATCGGCGAGAGCTTCGTCGGTGGCAGCGTCCTCTGCGTCAGTTTCGTCGTACATCATCGCGACCTGGAATCCTTCGCTACCGGCCGTCTTCTGCATCAAGGCATAACTTCGATCGATGAATGGTTCTCTGTCCCCATACCAGTCCACTACAAATGCGGAGATGCCCATGGCTTTCGCCTGGCGAATCTGCTTCTTTATTTCTGACGGGTCTTGCGAGGAGTAGCCCACGGAAATGTGGTTGGGATGTCCAAACCAGGCTTCATACAATGCAATTGTCTGTGGTGACTTCCCAATTGCTTGGTATTTTAACTGAAGCGCATGCCCCCGTTGAATATGAGTGCATCCGTGGGGGAGCAGAAGAAGAACTAGGAGTGCAGTGTTCGCTCGATTAAACATAGACATTGTCTACTGTATTAGAGGCTTTGAAACTCCACTAAGTTGTCGCTATTAGACCAGGACTCAGTATTTCTTGCGGATCTTGGGACGCTGGACCGTGATTTGTCGCATCAAACTAATCGTCAGCACAATTAACTTGCATATCGGCTTGATGTTAGTCCGGTCGGATCGAAAACCGGGATTCCGGGAGTGGTGAATAGTTTGGCCCTAAAAACGAAATCATTGCAGGCGCGCATCGTCTCGGGAAGTGTTGTGCTGCTTTCGGGCTCGGGCCTCACAACGGCGATCAACCTTGCCTACAACATAGCCGTTGCGCGATTCCTGGGCCCCAAAGGATTTGGCCAGGCGACGGTTGTTTACACTATTTTGACTCTCATTTCCGCAGTGACGCTCTCCTTTCAACTCATTTCAGCAAAGATGGTGGTACAACATAACACCTCTGAAAAGAGAGCTGCGGTTTACAGGGCTGTCCATCGGGGCGCATGGGGATGCGGGATCCTGGTTGCACTTGTCCTGGTGTCGTTTCAAAGAGCGATTGCAGGTTACCTCAATCTTCCTAGCCCGATTCTCGTTGCAATCCTTGCAATTGGCGCGGCTTTCTATGTTCCTTTGGGATGCCGCCGTGGCTACATGCAGGGCACCTACAGCTTTCGCCGTCTTGCAACCAACCTTGTTATTGAAGGAGCGTGTCGACTCGGCGGATCGGTGCTCCTGGTTCTCGCTGGATATGGCGTCGAAGGTGTGATTGCCGCCAATGCTGCGGCAGTAGTGGTGGCATATCTCACTGCCGGGCCTACGTTGACGGCGCGAGGGACACTCCCTCTTCGCCTTCCGCATGTCTTTCGCGAAACCTTCCAGGCCATGGTCTTCTTTTCCGGCCAGGTGCTTATCAACAACTGTGACATTGTGCTGGTGAAGCACTTCTTCCTCGCAAGAGAGGCAGGCATTTATGCGGCGGTCGCAATGGTTGGACGAGTGATATTCGCATTTTCCTCAGCAGTCGTGAATAGCATGTTTCCGCTTGTGGCAGGCACTCGTGATGAGGAAAGAAGGAATCTCAAGGTTATCGCAACATCACTTCTGCTGGTTGCGGCTACCGGTTCCGGCTTAGCTCTCGGTCTCAGGTTCGCACCGGCCTGGATATGGACATCGTTCTTTGGCTCTGGATTTGAACTGTCTGGGAAGTACAACCTTCCGTATCTTCTTGCGCTATATGCCATCACAACAATTGTGTTCTCTCTCAGCGTGGTCATCATAACTTTCGAGATGTCTTACAAGATTGCGAATACAAGTTGGATACAGTTGGCGTTCAGTGGCATTGTGATCGCGGCCATTTGCCGCTTTCATTCGTCCTTACGCGAAGTTATCGTTGTTCAGCTTGTCTTAATGACTGCTCTACTGGTCTGCGTGGCAATACCATTCCTTGTCGACTTGCTTGCCGACTCAACAGAATCGCCGCGGTCCGGAAGCTTTCGGCCTGCCAGGATAATTCGGAGCGTGTCTGAAGACGAGGTAATCTCTGAGTTTCTAAAAAGCGACTTTTACTCTCCGGAGTTTCGTCGTTATCAGGAGAGCCTGCATAAAGTTGTCTGCACTCCTGATCTGGATAATGCCGGCGACAACGCAAGACGGCGAGCCCTTCTCTTTCTTCGGCATCTTGCATTATGGAAAGAACTACCCATCGGCACAAAATGGTTTGAGGTGGAAATCAACGAAGCAGACCTCGGGCAGATAAGGGCATTTCCTCGGGCACATTGGCGCAAGCTTGCACATGGAAATTTCTCCATGACCGAAGTCACGGAGGGCATGCGCTCGCGTCAACACCTTGTCGACGCTCAATTCCTGACAAAGATGGCTTCCATCGGCGATCAGCTTCTCCAGGAGGATCATGGTTTCAGTGCTGTGATTCTAATCGGTGTCAACGAACGGGGGCCCCTCACTGTTCTGGACGGAAATCATAGGCTCGTAGCTGCAACGCTCGCATCTCCAAGCGGCTTGAACAAGCTTAGGTTTCTGTGCGGGCTGTCGCCTCGTATGACAGAGTGCTGTTGGTATAACACAAGCCTTACGACACTCTTTCGATATGGAAAAAACATTCTGGCGCGGTCAATTCGTAATCCAGAAGCTAAGCTTGCACGCATCTTGCAGGACCCTGGATAACCGGGATGTAACTCCAGAGTGCGGGATGGGAATATCGCAGGTAGCCGAAACCAGGACCTTCGGATTCGGAACAGGAATAAAGCAAAGAGTTGAAGATGGGACGTGAAAATGGCAGCTCAATCGGGTTACGTGGTAGTTAAGCACCTGCCGGAAACATTTGGCCGGAGTCAGCAGCGGCTATGTTTTGCAGAGGTGGAGAATTGCTTTACCATTGATCGCCCTTGCATTGTGCTTGACTGTTCCAGGGTGCGACACATGGACAGGTCAGCGATCCACTTCTTACTGTGCTGCCTTGAAGAAGCCATGAAGCGTAATGGTGACGTCAAACTTGCAGCATTGCCTGCCGAATCAAGAGGACTCTTAGAAGTTACGGGAGTCGACCGGCTCTTTGAAGTCTTTGACACGAGTGCCGAAGCGGTAACCAGTTTCCGTCAACCTAATGTAGATGCGGAATTGAATATTTATATCACTGGCAGCTCACATCGGAGATCAGAAAACGCAGCATAGCCGCCTTGGAATGACCATCCTGAGGCGTTAAGTATTACCGGGTCGGGGAGGAATCAATGAAATGCGCGAGTGGTTGGGTAAGAAGACAGATTGCATGCAGCCTTGTGCTGTTGCTTGCGGCACCGTTCGCGAACGCAGCTGCTGCGCTGCCATTAAGGGCAATCGGCGGCGAGCAGCAGCAAACTGCGCCCTCCGTTCCAGATCAGGCAAAACGCTCAGATAGCCTCGCCGTGAATTCGGCCCAGGAAAAAAGCCAGCCTGAAGAAGGTCTCCCAAACAACCCAAACCCTGTGCGCTCCCAAGTGGCTGATCAGAATGGGCAGGCCGGAACCACGCAGCCCGTCTCTCAACAAGCGCAAGACAGCAAGGCCAAACCGGTCGGCACGGCTGCAGCTCCGTACGAAAAGACCACAGGTGTTGCGGCCTCCAGACCTGCGGGAGCGGTGATTGCGCCAGCCAGACAGCGGCGAGCGCGTTCGATTCTGATCAGGGTCGGCGTGATTGTGGGAGGCGCTGTGGCTATCGGCACGGTGGTGGCACTTACTCATGGGAGCCCAAGCCGGCCGCATTGAGAATAGCCCAAGAAATTAAGAGGAACTGTGGAGCATCGTGATGCTGACGCTTAGAAGAAACGGTCGAACTAAGTTTGTAAGCTTTTCTGGGATTGATGGCGCTGGGAAGAGCACCCAGATCGCGGCTCTATGTGCGCAAATGAAAGAGGATGGTCGGCACGTTCTATTGATCAGGTTCTGGGACGACATAGCGAAACTAGCGTGGCTTCGGGAAAGCGCAGGGCATCGCATATTCAAAGGGGATAAAGGGGTCGGAAGTCCTTCCGCGCCAATCGAACGGCGGGACAAGAACGTCAGATCATGGTTTATGACCTCCGTGCGGCTGTTCGTTTACTTCATCGATGCGATCTCGGTCCGGCTCACGGTGCAGAAAGCATTGCATTCTGAGGTCGATCTTATCGTCTTTGATCGATATATCTATGACGAGCTTGCCAACCTTACATTGTGCAAGCCGTTGATTCGAGCATATGTTCGGCTTATCATGAAAGTTGTTCCCAGGCCTGATATCAGCTACTTACTTGATGCGGATCCAGTTACCGCTCGCGCGCGAAAGCCCGAGTACCCGCTCGAGTTTCTCCATTCGAACCGTCAGTCCTATCTGGATCTGTGCGAATTGATTGGAGGAATGACTGTCATAGCTCCGAACCCGATCGGCGAAGTCAAGCAGGCTATCCTCGAGCACGCTCGAAATGAGCTTTCATTCAGTCCTCTTCAACCTGCGAGCGACTGCGCCACGGCTTCAACAGATTGTGGCGACGAACCGACTGCGTTGGGTGGCGAGCCACATATTCGCTCTGCCGCCTCTTGAGGAAACATAACTCTAGCCAAGACAGATGAGATTCACCCGGATAATTTTGGTCAACCGAAAACCCAACCCCTGCGCCCCCGCTTACTCTACCAATAGGTCAGACTCAAATTGTCCAAATATGTGGTGTTTGCCGACTGTTTGGAGTTTCCGTCCATCTGGTAATTCACTGTAATGCCGTACCAACTGGTTGGAACTTCGAACGGGGCGTACGCCTGGTTGATGTTGTACGTTACACCGTTGAGCGTGATCGATTGATACAAAAGTGTATTGCCGGTTCCACGCTGAAATTGAAGGGTCAGGTGGTTCCAGCCATTGACGAGATTACACGGGACGCCCGCTGAAGCCCAATGCTGCGTTACGTTGTCCAAGACATCCCACTCCCCTCCACCAAGATGATTGCATTGGGTGCCAAAGAACATTCCTGTTCCATCCATATACATGCTGACATCGAATTCCAACACCTGAGTCACAGCGGCGTTCGTTACATAGAGGTCGGTGTCGTAAGTAAAGTTGTGCAGACTCGGAATAAGGGTATGACCGACATCGGGAAGTTCCTGTGTCGAAAATTGACCGATTACGGGGTTGTACCACAGAACCACTCCGTATGGCGTAGTTCCACTGGTATTGAATTCAGTCGCATTTCCACTCAACGAGGGTGATGTTACTCCGTGCGCCAGAGACCAATTGAGCCCTGTGCATGGTGAACAGTCGGCATAGACTGGAGGCAGTTGCCCCCAGCTTTCCCAGCCTGTATTGGTCTGAAGATTAGAGAGTTTGGTTCCAGTTTCCGTGACCGTCAGATTCACAGTCGAATAGGTAGCTCCTCCACAGTGATCCCACTCTTCGACCACTGTGTGCTGAGCGCCGGGGCTCAGCTCCAGCGAAGTATTCAATTTGGCGCCCTGCACCGTGTAAACCAGTATGTTATTGACGTAGATGCCCATTGACCCAACGCCTTTGGAACAGGTCGAAGTGGCCGTCGCCACGTAATTCGCCAGCAAATTCACTGTGCTGTTGGGCGCCGGCGAGGTCACGTAGACGCCGCTCTGCGTGGCGACCGTTACTGCAATCGGAGTATAAGTTGAACCTCCGCAGTAGTCCCACTCCTGGACAACCGTGTTATGGTTTCCAACAGTAAGAGATATGGCAGCGTTCAACTGGTCGCCGTCCACCACCTTAACAAGGTCGTTATCGACGTAGACACCCATTGAGGCTACGCCTCTAGAGCAGGTGGTTGCAGTGCTCGTCGCCACATAAGTTGCTGTTGTGCTTACAGTCTCCCCATTTGTCGGACTGTTGACGACAACAGTTGCGAATGCCGGAGCGGCGACTAATAGTGCGAGTAATGATACGGCAGATAGTGCTTTCATAAATGTGCCTCTGTGTGACTCCAGAACCCACACGGGTTCAGGTCGATTTAGCCCACACGACTCCTCATCTCTGCGCTTCGTCAGCGGCAGAGCCGAGCTTCCTCGATTGTCTAAATGGGTCGGTGTAGGTCGCACCAGACGCAACGCGCCTGATGAGAACTCAGCGACCTCTTCAAATCAAACTGTTCGGCGGCTACAGAAAACGTATATTTCCATAGTTCCCGGCCGAAGCGCGGCACAAGTCGGAGACGCATGAAGAGAGTGGCGATTCGGCCACCTAGAGACAGCTGGTCTTTCACACTCTCCGCAGTCTTCTCACGCTCAAGCCGCTGAGGCAACCCATAAGAGAAATCTGAACTAATTTATCTGCGGGCAATAATACTCGCTTTTTATGTCTCTTACTACACATCTTTTGTGTATTTAATTACGCACTTATTATGTTCAATACGATACACGTGCGCGGGCAGAAAACCGTCGTCGGAAGACGGGTCAAAGCCTGTGAATCCAGGCACGTTATTAGTTATTCTGCGAGTTATATGCGCTTTGCACGAGAAAACTGTTCTGCTGCGCAGGACAAAGTGGCATTTGTGCGTACACAGTGCGCCGCCGGAAAGAGTCGCTCAAAGCAATTGTGCCTAAGATCCGATACGCCACATCGAGGACCCCTAAAAGTTGACTGAAAACTTCCGCACGATCCCCAAGCCGCCCAGGTTGATTTACAGCCGTTCGCCACTGAATGAGCACATTGATCATTAGTGCTCAGACGCAGCATAACGCAAATAGGAAACTAGTAGAGAAAACTAGAAAGGGACGAGGGGCTTTCTAGTGTAGCTCCTTCCACGTGACCGCACAGCAAAACAATTAGCAGGGAAATCCGATCAGCGCACCTGTGGACTTTCGTAATAAGTCGTAATTTTGCTTCAGTGGCTTAGTGTGACCTTACACTTTCGTATTCTGTTGCTTTATTCGGTGAAAGTTAATTGCCACCTGCCCTTTGTGCAGAGGGCACTTGCGCGTGAAGAGAAACCCTAATTTGAAATGTCTTACTTCCTTTGAGGGACCAAATGCGCATTTACTCCCGTCGCAGTAATCAGCTTCAATTGTTATTCTTTTGTCTTTGCTTCTCGCTAACCCTTGCGAGCACAGGGTGCACAAACGGTGTCCCCTTGCCCCCTCCGGCGAAGACGCTGACCGGGATCGCGGCAACGCCGGGCACCGCGAGCATCGCGGTTGGAGCGACAGAGCAGTTTGCCGCGACCGCGTCCTACAGTGATGGCTCAACGGCGAACGTGACGTCAACAGCTGCCTGGGCGACCTCGAGCACAGCAGTCGCGACGGTGAATTCGTCTGGCTTGGCCACGGGCGCGACCTCGGGTTCCAGCACCATCACCGCTTCGCTGAGCGGCTTCAACAGTACAGCGGCGCTAAGCGTGACCGCAGCGACGAAGACGGTGACAGCAATCTCCGTAACACCCGCTACCGATAGCATCGCGGCTGGAGCGACAGAGCAATTCACCGCGACCGCGACCTACAGTGATAGCTCAACGGCGAATGTGACGTCAACAGCTACCTGGACGACCTCGAATACTGCAGTTGCGACGGTGAAGTCGTCTGGCTTGGCCACGGGCGTAACCGCGGGTTCCAGCACCATAACTGCCTCACTGAGCAGCGTCAGCGGCACGGCGGCGCTGAGTGTGACCGCAGCGACGAAGACGGTAACAGCAATCTCAGTAACACCCGCAACCGATAGCATCGCGGTTGGAGCGACAGAGCAATTTACCGCGACCGCAACTTACAGCGATGGCTCAACAGCAAATGTCACTACCACGTCTACCTGGAAATCCTCGAATACAGCAGTCGCAACGACAAATGCCTCCGGTCTGGCCACGGCAGTAGCTTCGGGTTCCAGCACCATAACTGCCTCACTGAGCAGCGTCAGTGGCACAGCGGCGCTGAGTGTGACCGCAGCGACGAAGACAGTAACAACAATCTCCGTAACACCCGCTACCGATAGCATCGTGGTCGGAGCGACCGGGCAATTCACTGCGACCGCGACCTACAGTGATAGCTCAACGGCGAATGTGACGTCGGCAGCCACCTGGACGTCTTCGAGTGCTGCAGTCGCGACGGTGAGCTCGTCAGGCTTGGCCACAGGCGCAACCGCGGGTTCCAGCACCATAACTGCTTCACTAAGCGGCGTCAGCGGCACCGCGGCACTGAGTGTGACGGCAGCGGCGAAGACCATAACGGCAATCGCTGTGTCGCCGAACCCTGCGAGCTTTGCAATGGGCACTACGCAGCAGTTCACAGCGACCGCGACCTACAGCGATGGCTCGACGGGAGTCGTGACTTCAACGTCCACCTGGGCCAGTGCAAGCGCAGCGGTCGCGACGATTAGCTCATCCGGGCTGGCCACTGCCATCGGTACGGGATCCACCACCGTAACGGCCACGCAAAATGGGGTGAGCGGAAACGCCTCGCTGACAGTCACCGTTGCGTCCAGCGCCGGGGTCAATATCACCACATTCCATGTGGACGCCAATCGCAGCGGGTTAAATGCGAATGAAACAACTCTCACCCCATCCAACGTAAGCGCCCTCACTTTCGGCAAGCTCTTCTCCGATCTCGTCGATGGTTATGTGTACGGCACTCCGCTGATCATGTCCAACATTACCGTCAAAGGCGCCTTGCATAATGTGCTGTACGTGGCTACCGAGCACAACACCGTGTACGCTTTCGATGCGGACACGGCTGGCGCTCCACTCTGGCAGACTCCCCTGCTGCAATCGGGAGAAACGCCAATGACCGATGGCCCCATCCAGCCTTATCAGGGCATCACGTCCACCCCGGTCATCGATCCCACTACCAACACCATCTATGTGGTCTCGACGCAGACTTCATCGAGTGCCGGCGCTACCTTCCGCCTCACTGCGCTCGATATAACCACTGGCGCGCAGAAGTTCGGTGGCCCGGTCACGATTTCAGCCAGCGTTCCCGGGACCAATTCCGACGCCAGCCAGACGGGCAACATCGATTACCTGACCACCTCGTGCGTGCAGAGGGCGGCGCTGCTGCTTGAGAACGGCAGCGTGTATATCGGATTTGGCGGCTGCCATGCAGGGTGGCTGCTGCAGTACGATGCGGCGACGCTGGCGCAGACCGGAAAGTTTGATATGAGCCCGAATAATAACGGCGTAGGTCCATACGCAAGTGCGGGTGGCGTCTGGATGGGCGCCGGCGGTCCGGTTGCCGACAGCAACGGGAACATCTACATCACAACCGGCAACGGGCCGTTTGCTCCCACTCCCGTGCCCACCGATCCGGCCCCCACAACCGCGGGGGCCTGGGCTGACTCGGTGCTGCGGTTCAGCCCAACGCCCGTTGGCGGAATGCTGGTTCTGGCAGACTACTTCACGCCCCAGGATTACGTGTACATGGATTGCGACGATTCCGATCTAGCGTCTGGAGGCTTGCTGCTGATTCCGGGAACCAGTCCGGCGCAACTCGTTGCCGGTGGCAAGATGGGCAAGCTCTACTTTGTCAACAGCACCGATCTTGGCCAGGAGCAAACCGGCGACGCAGGAGCGATTCAGACTCTGGAATGGGGAGCCGCGGCACCCGGACAGTCGCCACTGGCTACACCGTATACGTCAGCACCTTGCCCATATATCACTCCGAACCCTACCGCAACCATCAATTCGTTCGAGATCTTTGGGACGTCAGCATATTTCAACGGTTCGATCTACCTGGGCGTCACACCCACAAATACCCCGGGGCTCCCGCCGGGTGACGTTCCCTCCGGCATACGGCAATTCACGTACACCAACGGCCAGTGGGTTCCAGGGACCGACACTACGCAATACATTCAGGAAAATACGCGCGAGGCCACTCCATTTATCTCTGCCAATGGCACTTCTGACGGGATTTTGTGGATGATCGATCAAGGGCAGCCTCTGCAAACCCCCGCCAGCAGCGGACCGACAAGCGCAACGCTCCGCGCCTACGAAGCCAGCAACCTGTGGATGGCTGAGCTCTATGGCAGCGATCAGAATGGCACCACCGATCAGCCCGGATACGGTATCAAATTCACTTCGCCGGTTGTTGCCAACGGCAAGGTGTATATCTCCACCGGCCACGATCTGACCACCGTGTCCAATCCGCAAGGTGAAATTGACGTCTATGGCCTGAACTAGGATTCAGACCGACGGAGTTCATCGGCAATCGTGGATGACACACCCTCTCGGGTTTCTCGACTCGGGAGGGTGCACGGTTCCAGCCGCTACGGAAGAAGTTACGAGGCTCTTCCTATTTCCTCACCAGCGATAAATAGTCACTTCGTCCAGGTACGCTGTGGCGGTGCCGTTTGTGGCAGACGAGCCATCCAGCTGAAAGTTGGTCAGCAGTGTTGGCGCCCATCCGAGCGCAAAGGCAGACGGCACCGTCACGTTCAGAGCAGATTCGGCGCCGTCGAGCCACACAGACCGGTACGTGACATTGCCGGAGTCATCGCGAGAATAGCTTACCTGAACGTGATGCCAGGTATTCGTGCTCCACTGGTGCGGGTTGCAGGCGGCTTTGGAGTGCAGCCATTCGTCCACGGGCTTCTCGGGGGTTCCTTTATTGGCGGTGTAATCCCATGTGCCTGACCAGCCATCGCACTGGAATCCGAAGATCGCCGTCTGGCCATTGGGCATTACCTGATTCATATCCATTTCCAGGTTTGCGATCGCAGTGGAAGGGTATGGCAGATAGACCCAGGCGTCATAGAGAAAGTTAGTCGAGGTCGTGTCGTCTCCGAAGGAGACGTAAAATCGCTCGCCGCCATAGTTCGAGTAATTGCTGACAAAATGGCGTGCGTCACCACCAAATGAAGGTGCGCTGACAATGTTCATCGAACCATTCGAACTGCCGGAAGTCCCAGCGTCGTGTTGATCGACCCAGCCGCTCAAGGCCTGCAAGCTTCCGACGCTTATTGCATCTATGGGAATTTCGGAAGTAGCAGAAGAGGCTTCAACTGTGATCGCGACATCGGTGACGCACGCCGAACCCGCGTCGCCCCACGCCTTGACATGCAGAGTGTGCGATCCCGTTCCAGACGCAACGTGCGCCTCCACGGAAGTACCCTTTACAACGGTTGTATCAGGGCTATTATCGAGCGAGTAGCCCATGGTAGACGTGTTTTGTGACGAACAACTCGCCGCGCTGGCTGAAAGCGAGAATGGCGATCCAACCTGGGCGCCATTGGCTGGGCTGCTAACGGTCACGCTTGCCAGGGCGGGTGCAGCCAGAGTCGCGAGTAGCGATGAGCCAAGCAAGAACTTTTTATAGACATCCATACTAAAAACGGAAAGCAGACTTCTCATAAACCTTCCTCAATTCGACAACGAGGCTCCGTGGATGTTGAAGTTAAAGTTAACACACGTCTCCGTTCGCAGCGCCATGTCAACGGCGGAGCCGAGTATGTTCGATTTTTAAAACGGGCTGGTGTGAGCGACACAAGACGCAATGCGCCTGGTACAGGCTCAGCAACCTCTTTTGAATGAATATCTTCAGCGGCTATAGAGGATGTAATTCTCTATAATTACCAACCGAAGTGCGGTTCGTGCCTGAAAATGCGGAAGATCGAACAAACAGCACTAAACACAGTAACATCTCAAGCTGTCCGCATTACTTTCAAGCTCTAACCACACAAGTTACTACCCAAGGTATTTAGGAGCAATTCGACAGTGCCTAATTGCACGTAGTTATTGTCTATTATGATACGCCTTTCCCGGTAATCTTGCCTAAGAGCCGAGAAGTCCACGCTGGTCACCCACCGCGAAATGAGCAGTATTGCACAGGCTTAGCGGCCCTTATCCTGAATAATCCTCTCGGGTCCTCGCACCAATAGGGTGACAAAATCGTTAGTTTGTTTAGCTAATCTTCGTGGAACCTGGCACTTATCCTCACTCTGCCCCGTCATTCTTCCATCTACTCATATTGATCCAAATAACTTCTTCTGAGTACAAAACTGTACATTCAATCCAACCACGCTGGAGTAACTTCAAGCGAAGATGACTGGCTTGGTTAACTCCGTTCACAATCTCGGATCGCCTATGTGGAGTCCGTCCCTGTCCACAACCGGGTGCTTCGTATTCAGGCGCGGTCACGGCTTAGCCGCCATAGGAAAAGAAGGGCCGGGCAAGGCGGCATCGACTTGCGTCACCCTTAAGTCCCAGGAAGCCATCAACGAACATTGCTGGACTCACCCCCGCTCGTGGCATATCTGGTTATCCGGCGGTTTCAGTTAATAAGTGGAACACTCCGAATGCGACGTAATGCGCATCTCGATGACTTTCCGAAGCAGTGAAGCGCTATAGATGAATTCGGCGCTCCGCTTGTCTTCATCTTTAAGTACTGCCTCAAAGGCGACTGGCTTTCGAACTTTCGTTGATAGGAGTCCGCAATGTCCGCATCGAGCACCTCCTCAATTTCGCAGTCTGGCAGCAAGGCAAGGCGCGAGTTGCGGCCCCAGATGTTTGGAAAAGCGCCAACATTGTCGGGGCAACTTGTGCGCGACAAATCCATACCGCGGCGAATTGCAGTTGTGGGCAACCATCTTCCCAGACAGTGTGGAATTGCAACCTTTACAAATGATCTGTGCGATGCGATCGCCGCTGAGTACGGAGCCGCCGGGTTGTCAGTTGTGGCGGTCAACGATCGGAATTCGTCATACGCTTATCCAGAGCGGGTACGGTTCGAAATTGAGGAGGGCGATATTTCTTCCTATCGGGCAACTGCGGCGGCTCTTAATTCCGGCAAGATAGATTTAGTGTGTCTGCAGCACGAATATGGGATTTTCGGGGGCAAATCTGGGAGTTATGTCCTGCAGTTGCTGCGGGAGCTCACAATGCCCGTTGTGACTACGCTCCATACTGTTCTTCGCCAGCCCGATCTCGAACAACGAATTGTGTTGCGAGAGGTCGCCACACTCTCTGATCGCCTGATAGTGATGAGTGCGTACTCGTCGCGGGTTTTGCAAGATGTGTTTGGAGTTCCGGCCGAGAAGATCGACCTGATCCCTCATGGGATTCCCGACCTGCCTTTCGTGGAGCCGGAGCTCTACAAGGATTCACTCGCCGCAACTGGAAAGGCTGTGTTGCTGACGTTTGGATTGTTGTCCTCCAACAAAGGGTTCGAGAATGTGATTCGAGCGCTGCCGCACATCTTGTCCCTGCACAAGAATGTCATCTACGTCATCGCAGGCGCGACCCATCCGCATGTCAGGGCTCACGAGGGTGATCGATATCGGTATCAGTTGCAAGCCTTAGCCAGAGAACTTGGAGTTGAGAATCAGGTGACATTCCTGAACCGGTTCGTCAGCCCTCAGGAAATGGCTTCGCTGGTCGGTTCGGCCGACATTTACATCACTCCTTATCGATTCGAAGCACAAGCTGTATCGGGAACCCTGGCTTATGCCTTGGGGGCCGGCAAGGCGATTATCTCGACCCCTTACTGGCATGCAGCCGAACTTCTGGATGAGGGGCGTGGAATGCTGGTACCGTTCGAGAGCCCGGCTGCGATCGCGACTGCGGCAATTGAGCTCCTGGACAACGAAGCGGCACGTCAAGCAATGCGCAAGCGCGCTTACATCTATGGGCGCCAAATGGTCTGGAGCAGGGTCGCGCAGTCTTATATAAATTCCTTTGCTCGCGCTAATGTCAATCACGCGCAAGCAGTTCACTCGCCTCTGCCCGTCCGGTCTGTCGCAAGGATCGCTGGAAGCCGGCTCGCAAGTGCTTGAGCGCTTAGAGCGCGGGGATAGGGGCGAGAGTAATTACTTAGAGGAGTCGCGTTCCAACTTCGCGCCCACCTGCGCTTGCCCTCCTGACGACAGGGCCAACACTTGAGCAGGGAACTTAGCCTCCGGCATTTCAGCTCTCCGGCGCACTTCAATAAAGCAGATTCCAAAGGCGGCATCATGAAAAACTCACTCTTGGTTCTCTCCACACTGTTGACGTTGACCCCCCCAGTATTTGCAACCGTCACTGTGACCAGTCCAACTAACGGCTCCACTGTTGCTTCACCCGCGCACTTCGTGGCGAGCGCCACGGCAACCACTTGCGCAACCGGGGTGGGATCCATGGGAGTCTACGTCAACAGCAAGCTGATTTATGTCGTGGATGCAGCAACGCTGAATACCGAGATCACTCTCAGCGTGGGGTCCCAGCAAGCCACAGTCGAAGAGTGGGATAAATGCGGCGGAGCTACGTATGTGAACCTCGATTTGACAGTCGAAGCCTCGGCTGCGCCCACCGTCGACATCACCGCCAAATCCAGCACTATCACTGATGGCAGTTCGTCGGTACTTACCGTGACCGCCGCAAATTCCACCGCGGTGAAGGTGACCGGATCAGACGGCAGCAGTCATACTCTGGCGGCCGCCGGTGGAACAGTTACAGTTACCCCGACGGCAACGACGACTTACACAGCGGATGCGACAGGATCGGATGGTGCGGCTTCAGATGCAACCACCGTCACCGTGATCCCCGCGGACAGCCTCCAGGCCATCAGCCATGTCTTGTTCATGCTGCAGGAGAACCACACCTTCGACAATTACTTCGGTATGCTGAATCCCTACCGCAAAACCAACGGCTGGGACGTTGGCGAAGATGGCGTTACTTACAACGTAGATGGCATCGACGACAAGCTGAGCGCAACCAGTAATGCAAATGATGCAGGCGACGTATACCCGCTCTTCAAATTCAAGTCCACCTGCGTCGACGACATGAGCTCCGATTGGCTGGCGAGCTATGGAGACGCGAATACGTACGACTTTTTGGATACGCGCCCCATACTGATGGATGGCTTCGTTCACAACGCCGAAGGCTACGCGAAGAGCTGTGCGGATGGAACGTCTTGCTCAGGCGCATTTACCGATACGAATGGCGAGCGCGCGATGGGCTACTATGACCAAGGCCTCCTTAACTACTACTACTACATGGCATCGCAGTTTGCGGTGTCCGATCGCTGGTTCTCACCCGTGGCGAGCAAAAGCATTGACAATCGCATTGCCGTTTTCACCGGCGGCACGACGCAGGGCCTGGTCAGGGATCCGGGTGGCGATGACCACCTGCCTCAGCTTGATATTCCAACGATCTTCGAGGAACTCGACACGGCCAAGGTGTCGTGGAAGATTTACTACACCGTCACCCAGGGCTTTTGCCTCGAGGAGGATGACTGCAGCGGCTCAGCCGGTGACAAGTACCCCGCGACCGACTTCACTGACTTGTCCTATTCGTATCAGTATTTGTATGAGAATCCGACTGGCGCGGCCTGCAAGGCTCCCACACAGAAGTCAAGCGTGGTCGGTGATGCGTCTAACTCATTCTGCATCGATACCGCTCACATTGCTCCGCTGTCCACCTATTTCACCGATCTCACTAATAGCACACTTCCCAGCTTTGCATTTATTGAGGCAGGCTACGGCAACAACGATGAGCATCCAGGATCGGGACAATCGGTTCTGGAGGGCCAGGCGCAAGTGGCCAAAGTCGTGAATAGCTTCATGGCCAGTCCCGAGTGGAAGAACTCCATTTTCTTCCTAAGCTACGACGAGGGCGGCGGACCCTACGATCACGTTCCGCCCGTCCCCGGCCACTCCAACGAGAACACCGACGTATCCTTCGGAACGATTGCCGATATCTCAACCATTGCAGTGAACCCGGATAAGTACGATCCTTGCCTGCCCCCTGGTGGAACCGCTACGCTGCATTGCGACCTGGAATCGGATTTTCCCGGAACCAATTCCTCAGACGCGGCCGCTGTTGGCGGCTTTGCCGCACAGCTTGGATTCCGGCTGCCGAACATCATCGTTTCGCCGTTCACCAGAAAGCATTACGTGTCGCACACGCCCATGGATCACACCGCCGTCATCAAGTTTGTCGAGGATCGTTTCATTGGCAGCAGCACGTATCTGACGCCGCGCGATGAAGCGCAGCCCAATCTGCTTGAGTTCTTCGATTTCACCACTGCCCAGTGGGCCACGCCGCCCACCCCACCCGCGCCGGTGACAGAGGAGTCGCTGGGTTACAACCCCTGCACGCCGGCGAGCATGGGGCCGTAATCGCCGACAACCGACTTGACGGTTAGCACGCTAGAATTGACCAGAGGTTCTTGGTGAGAAGTGCGGGCAATGGCGGGCAATGGCCGCCTGCAGTCATGACATTTGCGGCGTCTGTTGCAACCTGTCATCTGTAGGTGGCAGATAATAAAAGTGGTTAGAGCGTTCGATCCCCACTGGCCGCTCCAAATCGCTCTTTGCCCTACCATCTCTCAGAACTTCTTCTGCAGTAAACGTCCAACGTAATCTTCGAGTTCGAGTGGCGCAGAAGTTCACGGACCCCCGCGCAATGTCTGGCGATGCGGCCCGGGTCGACGCCGCCCTACGGATTCCGATTAAACTTTAGAGCTGGGGCGCAATCCGGTGAACGATGCGATCAAGTACGAGGCGGTGCACTGCACAGAGCGGCAGTTAGTGATTCCCACCTATCCTGTCCAAGCCGCGGACCTGAATCCCATGTTCTTTGAGAATCGGGTTTATCAGGGCAGCAGCGGCAAAGTGTATCCCAACCCCTTTACCGACCGGGTAGCTCTTGAGAAAGTAGACGCGACTTACCGCGCGATCTTCATCGAGAACGAATACATCCAGGTGATTCTGCTGCCGGAGATTGGCGGGCGGATTTTCGCGGGACTCGACAAGACGAATCATTACGACTTCTTTTACCGTCAGCATGTTATCAAGCCGGCGCTGGTCGGGCTGTTAGGCCCCTGGATCTCAGGCGGCGTTGAGTTCAATTGGCCGCAACACCACCGCCCTTCGACATTCATGCCGGTCCATACGGCCATCGAGCGAGACGCTGAGGGCGGTTGCACGGTTTGGCTCAGCGAGCACGATCCGATGCTGCGCATGAAAGGAATGGTCGGCATTCATTTGTCTCCGGGCAAGGCGATTGTCGAGGCCAGAGTCAGGCTGTACAACCGCACGCCTGTGACCCAAACATTTTTGTGGTGGGCTAATGTCGCGGTGCGCGCTCACGACCAATACCAGGCATTCTTCCCACCCGATGTGACTTTCGTTGCGGATCATGCCAAGCGGGCGATCTCCACCTACCCCATCGCGCGCAATCGCTATTACGGCGTGGATTACAGCCCGGGAACAGACATTTCCTGGTACAAAAATATTCCGGTTCCTACTTCCTATATGGTGACCGAATCCAAATATGACTTTTGCGGCGGGTACGATCACGGAGCGGAAGCGGGCGTGGTACATACTTCGAATCATCGCGTGGCGCCGGGCAAGAAGCTATGGACATGGGGCAATGCGGAATTCGGTTATGCGTGGGATCGCAACCTGACGGATCAGGATGGCCCATACGTCGAACTGATGGCCGGAGCTTATACCGACAATCAACCGGACTTCTCGTGGCTGCAACCGTATGAGACCAAGCGGTTCAGTCAATTCTGGTATCCGATCCAAAAGATCGGCCCAGCCAAGAATGCAAACACCGAAGCAGCCGTAAATCTTGAATTCAGCCAGCAACAGGTGAGCGTCGGCGTCTGCGTCACTTCGAAGCGCACCGTGCGCGTGCAGTTGACGCACAACCGGCTGCCTGTGTTCGATCGAGAGTTGGGACTGGCGCCGGGCCAGCCTCTCACAGCATCGATCGAACGGGCCGATGCCAGACCCGAGGATTTTGAGTTGTCTGTTCTCGACCAAGACGGCCGCGCGTTGATTGCATACAGGCCAGAGGTTCACATCGATCGAGAGATTCCCGGCCCTGCCACAGAGCCGCCGCCTCCAGAGCAGATTCGCAGCACCGATGAGCTCTACCTGACCGGCGTGCATCTTGAACAGTACCGGCATGCCACACGGTCCCCTGAGGCATATTGGCGCGAAGGCCTGAAGCGCGACCCGGATGATGCGCGCCTTAACAATGCCATGGGCTTGCGCAGTTTGCGTATAGGAAGATTAGCCGCGGCCGAAGAGCATTTTGTGCGCGCCATTCGCCGCCTCACGGCTAGGAATCCCAATCCTTACGATGGAGAGGCGTTTTATTACCTTGGGCTGGTGCGGCTCTACCAAGGCAAAATCGATGGCGCGTACGAGGCTTTTCATAAGGCTGTGTGGAATCAGGCCTGGGAGGTCGGCGGGTACTATGCGTTGGCTTCGATCGATACAGCGCGCGGCGATCTGGCGAGAGCGATGGACAACATCGATAGAAGCCTGCTCGCCAATGCGGCGAATCTTCAGTCCCGCGCGTTGAAGGTCTCGCTGCTGCGCGGCACAGGCCGCACTCTCGAAGCGCAGGCCGCCATCGATGAATCCCTGTCGCTCGACAAGCTCGATTTTCGCACCATGGCTGAGCGCTACCTGCTTACCCGAAGCGAGCCAGATCTTGCCGCATTTGTCTCAGCGCTTGAAGGCGACATTCAAACGCTGCTCGATGTAGCTTACGATCTCGCCTGGACGGGGCTTTGCGATGACGCCTTCACCTTGACTGAGACATGCTGCCGGCAGGGTGAATTTGAATATCCGATGGTCTTTTACACTCTCTCGTGGCTGGCTTGGTTGCTCGGTCGCGAAGAGGCGTCGAAAATGTACGCCGTCCGTGCTGAAGCAGCCTCGTACCGCCATTGCTTCCCGGCTCGGCTTGAAGAGATGATTGTGCTGGAGCAGATTATTCAGCGAAGCCCCACGAGCGCGCGGGCGCATTACTATCTCGGGAATCTCTACTACGACAAAAAGCGCTACGAAGATGCGATTCACTGCTGGCGGCGCTCAGCGGAGTTGGATCCAACCTTTTCCATTCCCTGGAGAAACCTCGGCATCGCGGAGTTCAATGTTCTGCACAATCCCGAGGCGGCATCGCGCATGTACGAGAATGCGTTTTCTGCCAACCCCGGGGACGCGCGCCTGCTCCACGAGTGGGATCAGTTGAAGAAACGCGCGAGACTTGCCTCACCGCAGGAGCGTCTCCGCGCGCTCGATGAGCATCGAGGCCTTGTCGACTTACGCGACGATTTGACAGTGGAATACATTACGCTTCTGAACCAATGCAGGCAATGGCATCGCGCGCTTGAGCACCTGAGCCAGCGTCGCTTCAATCCGTGGGAGGGTGGAGAGGGACTGGTTTCGGCGCAACATGTGCATGCCCATCGATCGCTGGGCAGAGAAGACCTGGAGGCCGGAAACGCCAAGTCTGCGCTCGAGCACATTGAAGCTGCGCGGCACTATCCTGAAAACCTGGGCGAAGGCAAACACCTGCTGACTCTGGAGCGGGATCTCGATTATTTTTCGGGAATGGCTGCCGAACAACTTGGAGATGTTGAATTGGCGCATCGCTATTGGCGCGCGGCAGCGGCACCACTGATGTCTCCCGGAATCCACTCATACTTTCAGGCACAAGCGCTCAAGGCGCTGGGCAACCACGAGGCGGCTTCAGCAGTCCTGTCAAAGCTTGCGGAGTTTGCAGAAGAACGAATGAACGCAGAGCCGAAGCTTGATTACTTCGCAACCTCCCTGCCCAATATGCTTCTTTTTGAGGATGACCTGGCCAGGCACAATCAGATCGAATCATATTTATTGAAGGCTTTAGTCAGCCTTGGATCGGGTGATTCGGCGAGTGCCGCCACTCTTTTGAAAAAGTTAGTTGTCGAGGATCCCAACCATCTTTTCGCCGCCGAAACGCTGGCTTGGATTACAAGTGAAGCACGGACCGTCTCCGAGCAACCTGACGTGCATCCAGCATCATGAAGTCGCGCATTTCCGCAATCGAAAAAAGCAGCGCCGCTGAAGTTGCAGGAACTCCGGGTACAACCCGTATCGCAGGTGCGTCAAACAGAAGGCGATCCCTGAATCATTTGATCGCTTCGCGTTCGCCGATTACAACTACGTTCTTGATGGAATTCATGGGAGATTTGAGAGCCTCGGCAAAACTCTCAAGCGGGAAGCGATGGGTGATGAGGCCGCGGACGGCATCCGGCCACATTGCATGAAATGAGGATAAGTCGCTGATAGCCCGCGTGAATGCCTCTGGTCCTGCGTTAACCACCCCGACAACAGCTTGATTCTTCCAGACAAGGTTGGTAAGGAACAGATTTGAGTCGAGGCCTTCGAGTGTTTGGTCGCGGGGCACACCCGTGAAAACATAAATCCCGTTCGGAGCAAGCCGATACAGAACCTCAAGAGACACCGGAGCCGCGCCTAACGCTTCGTACACAAGATCGATAGATCCAACGATGGCCGCCGCGGCTTCAACCGGGGTTTCATCTGCAGAAATATAGGTGGCTCCGATCGCCTCCGCGATACGAGCAGGCGGCGCGCCTGGCAGCCCAAGCGAATACACAAATGTTCGATAACCCGCAGCGACCAGCTTCATTGCGCCTAGCAGTCCTACCGGGCCAGCCCCGAGAACAAGTGCAGTGAGGTTGCGTGGATTCCAGGGCAATCTCGACTGAGTGCTTTGAACAGCCAGCATTGCCTTTTCAGCGATGGTAAGCGGTTCAACCAGAACACCAACTTCGCGGAGCTGTTGCGGGACAACGTGGAGATACTTGCTTTCCTCTACAACATATTCCGCCATAAAGCCGTGCAAGCCCCTGATGCCGTGCTCTATGTGATCCCCTGTCGAACAAAAATCCTGACACCCGCTGCGACATGGGAGGCACGCATCGTGATTGCACGGGAGGCGTACTCTGCCAACTACCAAATCACCGATAGATAGATCGGTAACATCGGCTCCCATCTCGACAACCTGCGCAAGAGTCTCGTGACCGAGAATGAAATAGTCTTCTCCTACAGGAGGTGTGCCATAAACATAGCGACAGATTTCACGGTCGGTGCCACAGATGCCCACTTCAAGGATGCGAAGTTTGACCTGCGAATTCGCTTGAATTTGTGGCTCATCGAGGTCGATAAGGCGCACGGTTCGATGCTGTGGAAACACTGCTACTGCTCTCACTGCTTGACCCCTCCCACAACACATGCCGCAAGTGCCGCCAACTTGCTACGAACTGCCTTCAACCAAGGCGGGTTCGGTGTCTCAAATCATAATTCAAGACGCCATCTGTTCCGCTTCGTTGAAAGGGACTATTCTGTGCGAGAGGCCGCCCGATAAAAGACAGAACGAAGCCGAGCTTCGATCGGCAAACCTCCGTCGCACAATATTCAGCCGCGTTGCGGCAACATCCAGGAAATACAAATGCGGTCGAAGCCCAGTGAAACATTCGCTGTGCTAGGATGTCAACATGAATGCGGCATGCATGCCGCAAAGCGAAGAGCATAGCGTGTTCCGGCTGGGCTTGGTCGTTCAATCGTCTTAACAACGATAGTGGGGTGCAATCATGGATCGACGGAGATTCCTCGGTATTGCAGGAATTGGAGCAATGCACAAGTTCGGCTTATCCGGAATTGCTGCAGTGCTTGGCGACGGAGTCTCTCCAACCTCATACGACGCCCAGCCAAACGAATCGAAAGCTTACGGATCAGGTCATTTTGGTGAATGGATTACGGACCGCTTCGGCTTGCCGGCCTATAAATATACGTGCAATCAACTTACCGATATTGAGGCCATAACTCCTGTCCATAAAGAGTGGCGCTCGCCCACTGATCACACCCATCAGATAGGGAACGACCGCTTGGTAGCGGCGGTGTCGAATTACGGATATGTCCAAGTCCGCCAGGACGAAGGGTCCCCAAAATTTCTCAACGACTATTGTCCGGAAGAGGGACTCTATGGCGCAGGCATCGGCTATCTCACGGACCGTAAGGTAGCGCTCGGCACTTACTATTCCGGCCAGGCCGAGTCTTTTGAAAGAGTTTTTGGAGAGGGTTACTACACTAAGACAGTCAAGGGCCATGGGTACGAAGTTGAACAGACAATTCTTGCGCCCTTCGGCGACGATCCTGTGCTCATCTCCATGGTTACAATCACGAACCATGGCGAGGAAACAGCAGATCTTCGATGGGTCGAATACTGGGGCTCACAGAATAATCAATTCTCCTACCGCAATTACATGCAGGCCTCGATGCTCAAGGATGTGGCCAAGGCCGCAGCAATGCGGCGCGCGTTCAGCAGTCGCTTCACGCATCGATTCGAGTTATTGCCGAACACCTCCGGATTGATCGAACATCAGACATTCCATGGGCGGACGAAGGAAGACGAGGAACTCTGGAAGGAGGTTGAAGAAATCAGAAAGAACGACACGCTTGGCTTTGCCGATAAGCTTGACTCGTTTTTGCCCGGCGCGACTATGGAAGATTTCAACCCACCGCCTACGTTTCTAGTGTCACTTGACGGACCCGTGGACGGCTATAGCACAGATGCTGCGAGCTTATTCGGCAGCAGCGGGGCAGCCAATCCTTCAGGCATCGGCGCTAAGTTGAATAACGATTTGGGCGCGACCGGTAAATCGAGCGCGATGATATTGGAGCGCACTCTAAAGCTAGACCCTCATCAGAGCAAAACATTCTGCTTTCTCTACGGATATCTTCCTGAAGGATTCAAGGTTGACGAGTTAGTAAGAAAATACTCCGCCGATCCGGTAGGAGAACTCGAGCGTACGTCAACAGCGTGGAAGACGGATGGAATTCACTTTTCGGTTCCCGCTGAGCCATGGGTCGAGAGGGAAGTCCGCTGGCACAACTATTACGTGCGCAGCGGTATCACCTACGATAGCTTTTTTCGAGAACATATAATCTCGCAGGCGGGCATCTATCAATATGTATGGGGCTTCCAAGGTGCGGCACGCGACCCGCTTCAACATACAATGCCATTTAACTTTACTCATCCGGAAATCGTAAAGCAGGTAATTCGCTACACGATCAAGGGAGTTCAACCCGATGGGTCGATTCCTTATGCAATCGTGGGAAGCGGAGTGCCGATGCCGGAAAGGTTTATGCCCAGCGACCAGGAGTTGTGGTTGCTTTGGACGGCCGCCGAATACGTTCTTTCCACGCGCGACAAGAGTTTTCTCGATGAAAAGATCGGTGACTTTCAGGGCCGGTACCCAGGCTCTTCCGGACGCACGATTGGTGAGATGCTCGATCGCTCGTATGCCCATTTCACAAAGGTCATCGGAGTGGGAAGGCACGGGCTCACCCGCATGCTGACGGGCGATTTTAACGACACCGTGGTGGACGGAAGAGTACCGAAAGAGTTTATCGATGAAGCATACACACAGGGCGAGAGTGTTCTGAACGCCGCGATGGCAACCTATGTTCTGGAATACTATGCGCGCATGCTCAGCTACATCGGAGACGCTGAAAAGGCCGGCGAGGCGCGCGCTGAAGCAGACGCCCAGCGCGCGGCAGTTAAAGAAAACTGGTCTGGGCGCTGGTTTAGAAGGGCTTGGCTAGGTCCTCATTCGGGTTGGACTGGCGAAGAGCGACTATGGCTGGAGCCGCAACCCTGGGCGATTATCGGCGGCGCGGCGACATCGGAACAGCGCAAGACTCTGGTGGACAGTATCAACGAGTTAGTACGCCGCCGCTCCCCGATCGGAGCGGTGATGATGAGCAGAAGTGAGAATGTTCAGGGAAGAAAAGCTGGGGAACTGGATGACGGAGGAATATCACCCAGTGTGAACGGAACGCTGATTTGGGCGTTGGCGCTTGTGGATGGATCCGCGGCCTGGGACGAGTGGAAGAAGAATTGTCTAGCCGCACATGCACATAGTTATCCGGATATCTGGTATGGAATTTGGAGCGGTCCGGATACTTACAATTCAGCGCTTTCGAAATATCCCGGTCAAACTATGTTCGCGCCGCGCCTACCTGATGGCAGTAAGTCGCCAGCAGACTGGGGCCTGAACTGGACAGATTTCCCCGTAATGAATATGCATATCCATGCCTGGCCTCTCTACAGCGCGGCTAAATTGCTGGGCGTCGAGTTCACCGAACGGGGAGTAGGCATTACTCCAACGCTTCCTTTAAGCGACTACGAGTTCTCGTCCCCGCTACTGGGATTCAGTAAGTCAGCAAGAGGCTACTCCGGCTGGTATGCTCCGGCCGAGCCTGGGCAATGGGAACTGGAGTTACGGCTTTCTGATTCCGAGTTAGCTCGGTTTGCCCAGGTATCGGTTAACGGATCCATCCAGCCTCTGGTCCACGCCGCAAAGACGATCCGCTTTTCTGGCGCGGGCGGAGCCGGAACGCCGTTACGCTGGGAAGTTAGCTAACAGGTATTCAACGGCAAAGACGGTGTGTGGGCGCAATATGGCGATATCCTGCGCCGCAATTCCGGCCACACTCCAGCGCGTGCCCAAGGCAACCAGCGCCGCACTGAGCGCGAAGCTCGCCGACTTGGACAATTTACGATAACTTTTGTTCACCTCCCGAGAAGACATGGTTCTTTGCGGAATGTTTCAATTGCCGTTGAACTGGAGCCATTCCTCGGCTTATGCTCAAACAACTGTCTTCCCGACCATTCGGCTCTCTTCCGGGCGGAGAATCGATTGAAGCCTGGACGCTGAACGGTTCCGGTGGCCTCGAAGTTGAAGTCATCACCTACGGCGCCACGATTACGCGTCTGCTGGCGCCAGGCCGCAATGGACGCCTCGCGGATGTGGTCCTAGGCTTTCACGATCTTGACTCTTATCTGAGAGGTAATGCCTGCTTCGGGGCTATTGTCGGGCGAGTAGCAGGGCGCCTGACGGGCGGGCGCTTCACTCTGGATGGCGAGACTTACAAGCTCGCTTTGAACGATTCTCCGAACCACATTCATGGTGGCGTCAAAGGCTTCGACAAGAAAGTGTGGACCGCAATCCGTTTGGAAGTTCCAGACGGAGCGCCGTCTATCTGTCTCTCATATGTAAGCCCTAACGGCGAAGAGGGTTATCCCGGTGAAGTTAGAGCGACTGTCACTTACACGGTAACCGATGACAATACTCTCCTGGTTGAGACTGAAGCTGTTACAGACCAACCGACGCCATTCAGTCTGACGCAACACTCCTACTTCAACCTTGCCGGAGAGGCTGCGGGATCAATCGTCGATCACGAGCTGCAAGTTCATTCCGATGAATTTGTATTCACTGACGAGCGAATGACGCTTCTTGGCCGAACCGGGTCGGTGATTGGCCGCGGTTGTGATTTTCGTAAGTCGCGGAGGCTTGGGGAGGCGATACCGACGCTGTTTCAAAACCACGGCGACCTTTATTGCGTGCCTGGGAGCGTGCCGGACAATTCCGGCTCACGGCCGGTTCCCATTGCACGTGTGGTTGAGCCAGCAAGCGGCCGGGCGCTTGAGGTGTCTACAACAGAAACTCACATGCAGCTTTATACGGGCTCGGGATTGGATGGTTCACTTATCGGAAAGTCCGGCGAAGCCTATGCCCGCCACGCGGGCCTTTGTCTTGAATGCGAGGGGTATCCGGATGGCGCGAATACACCTCGCCTCGGCGACATTATTCTGCGTCCCGGGCACCCGAGACGCACGACAACACAGTACGCATTTTGCACATCGTGAGTTTGCCATGAGAGGCATTCTTCTAATCCATATCTCACGAACTCCGGAAGCAGTTTAGTTGCAAAAATAGCAATTCGAACAATGCGACTGATGGTAATTAGTAACTGACACTTGTTTATTTGAGAGCTGATAAGTATGGCTGACAGCGCAAATATAGTTTCTAATTCGAGTTTGACCATTGACTACAGCCTTACTGGAGTTAATGCTGCTTTGGCAGTAGAGAAAGGACTTGCCGAGGCAGATTGGTACCAGTGTGTCGTGCCGCGCGAAACTATGCGCGGCCTTCTACTCCGCCGGGATGGGCCAGCGATACGCGACACCATTCTCTGGTTTGCTCTTATTCTGGGTAGCGGTTATGCCACTTATGCTCTTTGGGGTAGTTGGTGGGCCATCGTTCCGTATGCGGTTTACAGCGTGCTCTATGCATCCACCTCCGATTCGCGCTGGCACGAATCGGGCCACGGGACCGCGTTCAAGACCGATTGGATGAATAACGCGCTGTACGAGATCGCGTCGTTTATGGTGATGCGGGAGTCCACCGTATGGCGATGGAGCCACAATCGACATCACAGCGACACGATTATCATCGGCCGCGACCCGGAGATCGCAGTGCCGAGGCCGCCCAACATAGTAACGATCGTACTTGGATTCTTCAACATCAAGGGGTATCCGAACTACTTCAAACACATCGTGCAACACTCCTTTGGGCGAATGGACGCCGCCGAAAAGACCTTTATCCCCGAATCGGAATATCCCGGTATCTACAAACGGGCCCGCATCTATGTTGCTATCTATGCCGGGGTGATCGGCCTTGCAATTTATAGCCATAGCATTCTCCCGCTGATGTTTGTTGGTCTTACTAACCTGTTCGGCAGTTGGCTGCTCGTAGTTTACGGCCTCACGCAGCACGCCGGCCTCGCTGAGAATGTTCTGGATCATCGTCTCAATTGCCGGACTGTTTACATGAATCCAGTCCATCGGTTTCTCTACTGGAACATGAATTATCACGTTGAACATCACATGTTCCCGCTGGTTCCTTATCACGCACTGCCCAGGCTGCACGATGCCGTCAGGGATGATTGTCCGACTCCGTATCCAAGCCTTGTGTCCGCCTGGCGAGAGATTGTTTCTGCTCTTGCAAGTCAGGTTAAAGACCCCGCATATCACGTGAAGCGCCAACTGCCTGCGCCGAAAGCCCGGGCGAAAGAATGCAATTACGCCTCAGATGCCCAAGTTGACGAAGAAGGCTGGATGAGAGTTTGCGAAGCGAGAGAACTGGCCCGCGCCGATGCGATCCGCTTCGATCATGGCTCGAAGACCTACGCACTTTACCGCGACAACGAGGACCGCCTTTACGCGACCGATGGACTTTGTACTCACGGCAACACGCATCTGTCAGATGGGCTGATCGTAGGACAGATGATTGAGTGTCCCAAACACAACGGGCGCTTCAATCTTATCGACGGGTCGCCTGCGCGCGCACCCATCTGCCGCGGACTTGCCACATATCCCATCGAAGAGCGCGAAGGAGATATCTTCGTCAATGTAGTCCGCGCGGCCGGAGTTGGGGCGCGAGCGCAAAGAGCCTACCAGTTCCGCGTTTGCAGCAACCGCAATGTGGCTACCTTTATTAAGGAACTCGTATTGGAACCGTTGAACGGGAGTGAAGCGATAGCTTTCACTCCAGGCGACTATCTGCAACTCGATATCCCAGCCTACGACTCGATCCGCTTCTCCGACTTCGATATTCCTGAGCCCTTTGCCGCAGTCTGGGAGAATCAGCATGTCTTCGATTTAGTCGCGAGGAATCCGGTGGCGGGACGCCGCAACAATTACTCCATCGCGAGCAACCAGCAAACCGAGCGGGCGCTTCGTTTCAACGTGCGTATTGCTACGCCGCCACCTGGACAGGATTGTGCTCCTGGCGTCGGTTCGAGCTACGTGTTCGGTCTTAAGCCCGGCGATGTGGTTTCAGGAATTGGTCCGTTCGGCGACTTTCACATCAAGCCTACGCAGCGCGAGATGATTTATATTGGCGGTGGCGCAGGAATGGCCCCGCTTCGCGCCCACATTGCGCATCTCCTCGAAAACCAACGGACCGCGCGCAAAGTCAGCTTCTGGTACGGTGCGCGATCGCGACAGGAGATTTTCTACGAGGATTATTTTCAGTCCCTCTGCGACTCGCATCGTAACTTTGCCTTTCACCTTGCCCTGTCGTCTCCGCTGCCTGAAGACAACTGGACCGGGCGCGTCGGTTTCATCCATGACGTTGTTTTTGAACATTACCTCGGAAGTCATCCTCGTCCGGAGGCAGCAGAATACTATCTCTGCGGGCCGCCGATGATGATCAAAGCATGTACCAGGATGCTTGCCAACCTCGGCATCGCTGCCGGCAACATTTCTTACGATGAGTTTTAGGCGAGGCAAGTAATGGCCAAAGCTTCTGGACTTCTCAACGATGGTTCTCACGACGCGCCTAAGCTCAGCGTGTATCTGAACCTCGATACGCTGGTTAATTTGCGCCCAGATAGCGCGTGGCCCGGTCTCAACGGTCTCGCCGCCTACAGGGTTTTGTCAGCCGATGGATTCGAGGGCATTCAACTCACGAGTGATTCTGCAGCGCTGCCCGATGCGTCGATGCCTTATTGCGGCCTGGACCGCGTAAATACACCGGCCGAAGCTGAAATCGTCGCGGCCAAGCACGCTGAGCGTGGCGATAACTGCATCACGCTTCACGCTGGGTGGGGGTTGGAAGACGAGGCTGACTCGTTTCGCCTCGTGGAGGCTATACTCGCTGCCTCAAATCGGCATCGCCTGCCGATTTTCTTAGAAACCCATCGCGCCACGATTACGCAGGATGTTTGGCGAACCGTGCAGATCGCCAGAAAATTTCCAGAGATACGGTTTAACGGCGACTTTAGCCATTACTATTGCGGTCAGGAACTCGTGTATGGCGACTGGAAGCGAAAGTTGGATTTCATGGAGCCCATCTTCGAACGTGTCGGCTTTATTCACGGCCGGATTGCGAGCCCCGGTTGCATGCAGGTGCCGATTGATTTGGATTTGAACACCAGGCCGCGGCAAGCCCACGGCGAAATCAATTTTCTCGATCATTTCAAAGAGTTATGGATACGGGCCATGCGCGGATTTCTCTTGAACGCGAGCCGGGGCGACGTTCTTGTCTTTGCGCCGGAGTTACTATCGGGCATCTACTATTATGCGCGAATGTTTCCTGACGCGGATAGTCAACTAGTTGAGGAATCAGATCGCTACTTTCAAGCACTTCTCTTAAGAGATTTGGCCCGCGCCTGCTTTGCTGAGGCCGAGCGTTCACAATCAAGGAGAGCGACCAATTGAAACAGTCAATCAACTATCGCTATGTAGCGTTTCTAGCTTGTGCGGCTACGCTGGGCGGTTTGCTATTTGGATTCGACATTGCCATCATTACGGGCGCCGGTCCCTTCATCAAGCATGAGTTCTCCCTGGGTGATCTGGGCCTCGGCTGGGCGTTCAGTTCATTGTTGTTTGGCTGCGTGTTGGGGTCATCTATCACAGGCAGGCTCGCAGACCGTTATGGGCGCAAGAGGCTTCTCGTGCTGGTTGCCGTGCTTTTTGCGGCTACATCAGTTGCCACTGCATTGGCGCCTAGTTTTGCTTTCTTTATTACGGCGCGCTTTCTTGGTGGCTTTGCCGTAGGCGGAGTCTCGCTGCTCTCACCCATGTATGTTGCGGAAGTTGCGCCGGCCTCGATTCGTGGCCGGTTGGGAACTCTCTACCAGTTGTCAATTGTTGTTGGCGTGATGATTTCGTATGGCATCAATTTTATGCTCCGCAATACAGGTCCCAATAACTGGAGATGGATGTTCATCACCGGCGTGATTCCATCGGCCGTATTTCTGGTGTTAGTGCTTATCGCTCCGGAATCGCCCCGATTTCTGGCCATCACCGGGAGGCGAGACGAAGCGTTTGCTGTACTGGCCCGAATCAGCGGCAATGAGGTCGCTCATGCACAGATGTCCGAGATTCTGACAACTACCCACAAGGAAGCCAGCCCCTGGCGCGGTCTCTTGAGGCCGGGAGTCCGTCGCGCGCTCTTTGTGAGCGCCGGCCTTGCGTTGCTGGTTCAAATATCCGGAGTGAATACGATCGTGGACTATGCCCCCTCAATCTTCCAGTCGGCAGGGTGGAAGGTCGATGACGCATTGGCTTCAACGGCCATCATGGGCTGTACGAATTTCCTTTTTACGCTGGTCGCATTGTGGGCGATTGACAGGTTCGGACGCAAGCCGCTCTATATCATCGGATCCTGCGGAATGGCCGCTACATTACTGGCGCTTGTGGTCGCTGTACTCGCCGGACATTTTCACGGCCCAATGGTAGTGGTCCTTGTGCTCGCCTACCTTGGTTTTTTCAACGCCGGTATCGGGCCCGTATTTTGGACACTGGTTCCAGAGATATTCCCAAACGACGTGCGCGGAATGGCGATGACAGTCCCCGTGCTCATCCAGTGGGTGGCCAATGCTGTGGTCGTTCTGTTGTTCCCCTATGCGTTCAATGTCATGGGTAAAGCTCTTACGCTCGGCTTTTTAGCGCTAATGTGCATTGCCCAGGCGATTTTTACATTGCTTTATGTTCCAGAGACAAGAAACAAACATTTAGAGCAAATTGAGGCCTATTGGACGGCCCCGAAGCGACTTGTTCCTGCAACTAAGGGTGACGACTAATTGAGCCACATCTGGACACTCACGAAATCAAGGACAATTGACCCCTGTTGCGAGTGATCGACCAAATGGAAAATTTCACCTCAAGCGCATGGTCGGCTTAGTCGAGGTATTGATCGGATGCGAAACAATGTCTTCTTGAAGTTGCCTGCATGCCTGCTCCTTTTTGGTTTTGCTGGATATACTGCGGCACAGTCAAAGCCCGTCCCCAACAGCCAACTGGCGTCGAAAGAATTGAATCTGCGTGTAGAGAGCCTTTTGAAGAAGATGACTCTCGATGAGAAATTAGGCCAACTGTCGCAATATTCGCCGGGTTATGCGGCTGGCCCTGGCGCAGCGAATCGGAACTGGGATGATCTGGTGGCCCAGGGGCAGGTCGGGGCGATGTGCAATGTAGTGGGTGCGGAAGCAACCGACCACTTTCAGCACATTGCCGTAGAAAAGTCGCGATTACATATTCCGCTTCTGTTTGGACTCGACGTGATTCACGGACACCGCACTATCTTTCCTGTGCCGCTGGCGCTGGCGGCGAGCTGGGATCCGAAGGCAATAGAACTGGTGGCGCGCACCGGCGCAGTTGAAGCTCGTGCCGAGGGCATTAACTGGGTCTTTTCGCCGCTGGTAGATATTGCTCGCGACCCCCGATGGGGACGCATTGTTGAAACTGAGGGCGAGGATCCATTTTTGGGCTCGGTGCTGGCGCGTGCGTGGGTGAAGGGATATCAACAGAACGATCTCTCAAAACCCGACTCCGTAGCAGCCAACGTCAAGACTTATGCGGCATACGGTGCGCCCATTGCGGGACGAGACTACAACGCGGCGGACATGAGCGAGATTACGCTGCGGCAAGTTTACCTGGAACCTTATCGTGCCGCGGTTGAAGCCGGCGCGGCGTCGTTAATGAGCTCTTTCAATTCCATCAATGGCATTCCCGCCTCCGCCGATCCGTTTACGTTGACCCAGATACTCCGCAAGGAATGGGGATTTGACGGGTTTGTTGAAGCTGACTGGGGCGCAGTCTCCGAACTTGTTAATCACTCAATCGGGGACGCTCCCACTGTGGCGCGCAAGGCATTGGAAGCCGGATTAGATGCAGATATGGAAGACGGCCTGTACGAGTCAGTTATTGCGCCGCAGGTTCGGAGCGGGAAGATTCCGGAGAGCGTAGTGGATGAGGCGGTGCGCCGAGTGCTGCGAGTCAAATTTGCGCTGGGGTTATTCGAGCATCCCTATACCACGCCGGGAGCGCCATACGATGCCACGCCGGAGCGAAGAGCCCTCGCCCGCAAGGTAGCTAACGAAACGATTGTGCTGCTGAACAACGAGCCGGTGGCGGGAGCAGGTAAGTTGCTGCCATTTTCGGCAGAAGGGAGGACTGTAGCACTGATTGGTCCGCTGGCCGATAACCAGCTGGAGATGCTGGGGGCCTGGTCAGTGTCAGGAGATCCCAAGTACGTGGTGACGCTGCGAACGGCGCTTCAGGAGCGGCTGGGAGATCGCCTGCTTTACGCCGAAGGTTGCGGACTGCTGAGCGGCGAAGATGAGAACGTCTTGAAGCAGGTGCGATTCCTCGGACCGCAGGTTGCGTTAAACCATGACGAACCGTTGCCAGACGACGACAAATCGATTGCTGAAGCGGTGGAGACGGCAAGAAAGTCTGATGTGGCAATTCTCGCGCTGGGCGAGCCAACCAATTGGATGGAAGGCGAGGCATCGAGCCGGGTGCACCTTGGCTTCACGGGATCGCAGGAGCGTCTGCTCGAAGCGGTTGTGGCTACAGGCAAGCCGGTCATCCTGGTGATTCTTGCAGCGCGACCGTTTGAACTAAAGTGGGCCGCGATGCATGTGCCGGCGATTGTGGAAGCATGGAGTCCTGGGATGGAAGCCGGACATGCGGTAGCCGATGTGCTCTTTGGCGATGTCAATCCTTCGGGCAAATTACCGGCTAGCTTCCCACGAGCGGTCGGGCAGGAGCCACTCTATTATGCGCAGCTCCCGACAGGACGACCGTCGCCCGGGGACCTGGGCCGGATGCCCGAAAATGGGGCAGAGAAATTCGTTTCGCGATATTTTGATGAAGATAACTCGGCCCTGTTTCCATTTGGATGGGGGCTGAGTTACACAACATTCAAGTATTCGCAGCCAACAATGAGCCGCGCCGAAGTTCCTTTGCGAGAGATACTGTCATCCCGGAATAAGCCGGTTGTTACGGTCGGCGTGGATGTGACGAACACCGGAAGCGTGGCAGGGACAGAGGTAGTTCAGCTCTATATTCGAAATCCGGCGGCCAGTGTAGAGCAGCCGGTGCGGGAGCTGAAAGGCTTTGAACGGATTTCCCTCGGGGCCGGTGAGACGAAGCACGTCGAGTTTCCGCTGGGTTTCGATGAACTGAATTTTTACAATGTAAACATTAAGCGAACAGTGGAACCGACTACCTACAGAATCTGGGTGGGGGGTAACTCGGTGGCTACTGAAGAGACGAACTTGAAAGTGGTGGAATAACTGCTCGAACCCCGCAGAACATCGCCTATTCACTCGGCAACTTAGCGGCAAGCGCCTCTCTTGGGCCCTGTCCATAGGCTTGCGCGAAGACTTTATAGAATTGCGCGTAGCTGCCAAAACCCGCGGCATACACTGCCTCAGTAATTGTGTTACCGTCAGTTTGCCGATAATGCTGAAAAAAACGGGATAGTCGAAGAGAGTTACGATATCGATTCAAAGGCACACCAATCTGCTGGTGAAACTTCCTGCTTAAATAAGACTTGCTTGCACCACAAGCTTTGGCCAGTTCTTCGAGGCTTTCATCCTTTTCGTCTTCGCTTAAGTGCTGAAGCGCGCGACGGATGACGGGGTGCAGAACAATCGGATCATGGGTTGCCTTGCCCTTGAGCTGGTTCCGCCAACACATGAGCATCAAATAGGCGAGTCCTGCATTCAACGCGTCGGGGTCGCGATGTTCGAAACAGAAGTCCGAAGCGGGTCCGAATCCAGCCTCCTTATTCAAGAGATCTGCGTCCAATGAGCCCAGCATCAACGACTCCATGATGCCGCGGATTAGTTCGAACGAATCAGGGTCGAGCAGCGTGTTCAAAACGCCGTTATGTTCATCGGAGTTTTGTTTGAGGCCCCGATTCAGCGCTGAGCGGCAAGACCTGTTCACAAGAGCGGGCTTGAATGCGGCAACATAAAGCTGAGCGTCTGCCGATCGATCCACCAATTGGTGTTCCTGGTGCGGAAAGAGCCAGAGCAGGGTCCTTGGGAAAAATGTGAATCGCCGTCCGTTCACCACGTATGTGATCGAACCGCGCAAAATCACATTCAACTCGAGTTCGCGGTGATGATGACTATGAATCTCCTGGGGATGCCGGGTGGAGTCAGACAGGAACAATAGGCCATCGTAGGGGGCGCCGAGTTTGAGGTCCGCCAGCATGCGGACAATATACGATAACAATTCATCGTCTGTCGAGAAGAGCTGATTAAGCAGGTCAGTGGGTGGTCCGGGCGCTGAGTCTGCGGTGTGGGCTTTATCCGGACCCAGAATCTGCTTATGATGAGGTCTATGCGCAGGCTGAATTTTACAATCCGGATCGATCGGTCGGGTAATCTGTGACAACGATGGCGAATGAGATTGAATGTCTTGCCCCTTCAGGTGATATTTGCGGGGAAGGCCCCGTATGGCACCCGGAACAACGCGCCCTTTACTGGACCGATATCAATCGATTCCTGGTTCATCGTTTTACACCTGATGATCGCGCCACACGTACGTGGTTATTCGAAGAGCCGGTAACCTCGGTGAATCTCACGACGGATCCGAACCGATTATTGCTCGTTTTCGGATCGTGTGTGGGACTGTGGTCGCCACGCACGCATCCCTATGTGGAGACGGGTTTTCGGCTTTCGGACGCACCCGAGATGCGTTTCAACGATGCCCGCGTCGATCCAAGAGGATCGCTTTGGGTTGGAACCATGCGCAACAACGTTGGGGCCGATGGCGAAGATCTCGACGTATCCTTCGAAAATGCTGTGCTCTACCGGGTCGATCCGGATGGTAATGCGTCGAAGTGGAAGCATGGCATCGGGATCTCAAACACCGTGGCATGGAGCCCCGATCATACGAAGTTCTACTTCGGCGACACTACAGCGAATGCCATCTATCAATTCGATTACGATTTGCGCAGCGGGGATATTTCCAATGAGAGACCATTTCTTGTCAACTATCAGCATGGTGTTCCTGACGGATCTGCAATAGACTCCGAGGGGTTCTTATGGAACACGCGCCCGGGCTCAGGGTGTCTTATTCGTGTTGCGCCGGATGGCTGTGTGGATCGCATCATCGATCTGCCGGTCTTACGCCCGACCAGTTGCGCGTTCGGCGGAGGAGCCCTCAAGACCCTCTTTATTACAACTGCCCGATCGAACGATCGACTTTCCGGTAGTGTCTTTGCCATGAGGACCGAAGTTGGAGGCTCCCCCGAGCATCGGTTCCTTTTGCGATGAAAATCTTCTGTTTCGTATATGTTAGGCCGGTGTTATGATCCGGACATGAAATCGATCAACGCCAAGATTTCAAAGAGCAGTTCGCGAGCAACCGTCAGCAAAAGACGCGGCGACAAGAGTTTTCTTGCTGTTGCGGAGAAGATGTTTCTGACGCTCGAAATCTTTACGGGCTACCGGGAAGGCGAACTTACACTTGATCAGGTCACACGCAAGACCGGACTGCCAAAGAGCACAACTTTCAGGCTGCTTAGTTCTCTCGAAAAATGCGGTTATCTGAATCAAAACAAGGAAAGCGGGCGTTACTCGTTAGGAGACAGGTTCTTTCACCTGGCGGGCAGCACATTGCCGTATAACCGCCTGATATCGGTCGTTCGCCCATACTTGAACTCCCTGGTGCTGACTTTCGACGAATCGGTCAACCTTGGCGTGTATGACGAAGGAATGGTCGCGATTATCTTTACGATCGATAGCCCGCAACCCTTTAGAGCTGCGGCCACTGTGGGCAGTCGGTCGTATCTTCATTGCACAGCCATGGGTAAGGCACTGGCCTCCCATATGAGCCGGACAACGCTACAGCAGGAATTCCTCAAGCTTGGCCTGCCTGCTCGCACACGCAACACGCTCACCACTCAAGAGGCGCTGTTTCGCGAGTTTGAAAAGATTCGCAAAGCGGGCGTCAGTCACGACAACCACGAAGACGTTGATGGAGTGGAGTGCTATGGCGCGGCCCTTCTGGGCGCAGACGGCAACGCAGTGGCGTGCATGAGCGTATCCGGCCCGTCAATTCGCATGGGCGCAAAGGGAGAATCGATCAGAGTCGCCGTCCGCGAAACAGCTCGCCGCATTTCTCTGGCCCTGGGATGGATTCCCCCTGCCATTTCCAGTCAAGAGTGATGGCGTTGCATTTGGAAGCAGGGATTTCCGGGAGCGATCTATTATGCGGCATTCATTCCGTATAATTGACATCGGTAGATCAACGCGAGCAAAATTGCTTTAATAGCTGCATTTACTGAGCCGATTATAGATCGTCGGATCGATATTTCTGAGTGTGCCTCAAAGCTTCTTAGGTTCCGCTGATCGAGGAGGCGCCAGCGTGAGTCTAGATGGGAAAGAACCAGCCTTCAAAAGATTGGAAGTGCAATGAGCGATGAAAAGGCACGGCGCCTTCGCAGCGAAATCTGGTTTAACGGTGAGAATGAGCCAGGCGAGACCGCAGTCTACCTCGAGCGATTTCATAACTGCGGAATCACGCGCCGGGAATTGCAGAGTTCCAGGCCAATAATCGGCATCGCTCAATCGGGCAGCGATGTGGTGCCCTGCAATCGGATTCACATGACGCTTGTGGATCGGGTTAAAGACGGCATCCGTGATGCAGGCGGCGTGCCGTTCGAGTTCCCAACGCATCCATTGCAGGAAAGCTGCCGTCGCCCTACGGCGGCTCTCGACCGTAATCTTGCCTATCTCGGGCTTGTCGAAGTTCTGGCTGGGTATCCATTCGATGGGGTGGTACTGACCACCGGTTGCGACAAGACAACTCCATCCGGTCTGATGGCAGCGGCAACCATAAACATTCCCGCGATTGTGCTGTCTGGGGGCCCGATGCTCGACAGCTATGTGAACGGCAAGCTCGCCGGCACGGGGGTGGTTTTGTGGGAAGGCCGAAGGCAATTCGCCGCGGGAGAGATCGATGGAACACAACTGATTGACAATGTTGTCCGCGGCATTCCGAGCGCGGGGCACTGCAATACCATGGGCACGGCCTTGTCGATGAACTCGCTTGCCGAAGCTCTCGGAATGTCGTTGCCCGGATGCGGCGCGATCCCCGCTCCCTACGCAGAGCGCGCTGAAATGGCGTATCTCACCGGCCTTCGCATCGTGGAAATGGTGAAAGAAGATCTCACTCCTTCGAGAATCCTGACGCGAGAGGCATTTGAAAACGCAATCGTGGTGAACTCTGCAATTGGAGGATCGACAAACTGTCCGATACATCTCAACGCGATCGCACGCCATATCGGCGTTCCACTCGACATTCGCGATTGGGAAGTTGTAGGGCACCACATCCATCTTCTGGCCAATGTGCAACCGGCTGGTGCGTACCTCGGGGAAGGATTTCACCGCGCGGGCGGGGTCCCCGCAATCATCGGCGAGTTGATGCAGGCCGGCAAGATCAAAACCAACGCGTTAACAGTGAGCGGCAAAACAATGGGCGAAAACTGCAAAACCAGCCGCAGCCGCGATCATGAGGTGATCCGCACTTACGACGACCCTTTGGTGCGCGATGCCGGACTCGTCGTTCTTTCAGGAAATCTCTTCGACTCCGCTCTGCTCAAGACTTCGGTCATCAGTCAACAATTCCGCGATCGATATCTTTCCGATCCCAACGACCCTGAGAGCTTTACGTCGACGGCAGTTGTTTTTGATGGCCCGGAGGAATACCGTGCGCGTATTGAAGACCCTGCGCTCGACATCGGCATTGATTCAATGCTCGTAATTCGCAATTGCGGGCCGGTTGGCTATCCGGGATCAGCAGAAGTGGTAAACATGACTCCTCCCGGCCGGCTGGTCCAGCAGGGAGTTCGAGAGCTGCCGTGCATGGGAGACGGGCGTCAGAGTGGAACCTCCGACAGTCCTTCCATCTTGAACATCTCTCCCGAGGCCGCTATCGGCGGAAATCTCGCGATTGTTCAAACCGGCGACAAAATCAGAGTCAGCATCAGGGATCGCAAAGTAGACCTGCTGGTTCCGACAGAGGAAATTGAGCGCAGGCGCAGCTTGCTCAAACCCAATACAATTCAAAGCAACACTCCCTGGGAGGAGTTTTATCGCTCTTCGGTGGGACAACTCGAGACGGGCGGGTGTCTTGAATTTGCCACAAAATACCGTGACGTCAGGAAAGTAGTCCCGCGGCATTCGCATTGATCGACGAGGCAACGTGCGATGCCAGCAAAGTCTGGTTTTTTTGCGTGAACACAGAATACGGCATGCATACCGTATTCTTTTAACAAGGGCGAGACATGACAGTATATTGCAGATGACGCGCAACGTATCGCCGCCTCGACCGGAGAATTTGAGAGGAGAACTTTTCCATTGGAATTGAGTGGAATTTATCCGGCTATCGTTACGCCGTTTCATGCCGACGGCGTCTTTCATGGCTCAGTTTTTGAGAAACTCATTGCGCGCCTGTACGATGCCGGAGTCGACGGATTGTATGTCCTGGGACAAACCGGCGAAGGGGCCCAGCAGTCAGTGGACCAGCGCAAGCTGGTGTTGGAAGCTGCCGTAAAATGTTCTCCGCCTGAAAAGCGGATTATTGTGCACGTAGGAGCGAGCAATACACTTGACGCGCTAGAGCTGGCGAGGCACGCAGAAGCCAGTGGAGCGCATGCTGTATCAAGCCTGCCTCCCATCGGGGCGTACAGCTACGCAGAAATCCGTTTGTACTATGAGGCCCTCGCCGCTTCGATCAAACTCCCGGTGCTGCTGTACCATCATCCTGAAACCTGCCCTGCGCTCACTCCGCAATACGCGCTGGATCTTTGCTCTATCCCAAATGTTATGGGCTTCAAATTCACTGACTTCAATCTCTTCCTGCTCTCGTTGATACGCGCCCGCGGCAAAATCGTTCTCAACGGCCGAGATGAGCAGCTCGCAGGTGGCCTGCTGCTCGGGGCCAATGGCGGGATCGGCACTTTCTACAACATCTTTCCGCGCCTGTTTGTCGAGATTTTCAAGTCTGCTCAAGAGGGCAACTGGGCAAGAGCCGCTGAATTGCAACTCCTCGTGAACCCCGTTATGAAGGTGATTTTCGACGCGGGGCTTCTGCCTGCAACCAGACAGATTCTGAAACACCAGGGGTTTCCGTGCGGAGACCCGCTGTTGCCGCGCGCCCCGTTGAGCGATGCTGCGTCCAATGCCCTTCTGCGCGAGATTGAAGCGCTACCATCACCAATCAAGGACTATTTGATCAACGCGTAAAACCACTTCTAATTGAATCCTCAGCATGCGGGTGAGCGTTGACAACCGCTCATTTCGCGGAGTTATTATTGTTAAGACAGTTAACGATAAAGCTATCGATAGCCGGCTGAGTAAAACAAAAGCAGCTGTTGCCAAACATTTTCAAGTAGAGGTTAATGCAAAATGCGCATGAGAACACTGTTCTTCCTTATTGCCGCGGTTTCCTGGCTTTTGCCCACATCACTGTGGGCCCAGCCAACACAGTTCTTTCTCAAGAACGGCGATACTGTGGTGTTTTATGGAGACAGCATCACAGCACAGGATCTATATACGCAATGGATCGAGTTGTACACGGTCACGAGATTTCCCTGCATGCGCGTGCGCTTCTTCAACGCCGGCGTTGGTGGAGATCGAGTGAGCGGCGGGGGAGGGGGACCGGTCGATGTGCGGCTCCCTAGAGACGTGTTCTCGAATCACCCTTCAGTCATCACCATCATGCTCGGCATGAATGACGGAGGCTATCATCCCAACGACAGCGGCACCGAAAGCACATACGTTAAGGGCTACGAACACATTTTGAACTCATTTCACGAAATGGCGCCGAATGCCCGTGTTGTAGTTCTGGGACCCTCTCCGTTTGACGATATAACCAGGGCTCCAAACTTCGCTGGTGGCTACAACGGCGTGATGCAGCACTATGCCGATCTGGACCAGAATCTGGCGCGGGAACATGGCGATGAGTTTGTAAACCTGAACAGCCCGATGCAGACATTTATTCAGCGTGCGCAAACCGTCGACCCGGAGTATGCACGGTTTATCCTTCCTGATCGCGTGCATCCCGAGCCAATCGGGCATTGGGCCATGGCCGAGGCCATTCTCAAAGCATGGAACGCGCCCTCTGGAGTGTCCTCGGTTAGCATCGACGCGCCTACGGCACATGTTAACCAGTCGCTGAACGCGTCAGTGGCGAACCTGGAGGCAGATGGAACCACGTTGCGATGGAGCGAAACAGAGGATGCACTACCTCTGCCATTCGATGCGCACAATGAATTCCAGCAGCGAATTCTTCAATTAACCGGCGTACAAGAGCAATTGAACCAGGAGTCGCTTCGCATCACCGGGTTGAGTGCAGGGAGCTTCAATCTTGCTATCGATGGCGAAGCAGTGGGAGTGTTTTCAGCGGATGATCTGGCAAACGGAGTCAACCTTGCGGACTATCACACGCCGATGCGCGATCAGGCACAGAGGGTAAGTTGGTCTATCTCCGATCGCGTAAAGGTTGATCAGGTCCACATGGTCATGATGATGGATAAGTCAGCTACTGGGCCCGTTACAGAAAAAGGCGACGTGCTCGAAGCGTACGAGAACACTCTGGAAGACAAGATCTACGCCGATGCCGCGCCCAAACCTCATTCCTTTGCGCTAACTCCAGTAACTAGCAATCAGACACCGGAGCCCGCTTCGAAGTAAGTGCCTGGGGCATCATTGATTTTGTCTTTCATCCGGCGTTGCCGCAGGAGGCAAAGTGAAACACAGCAACTTAAGCCGAATTCCGATGCCAGTAATGAGCATTCTTATTTACTTAGGGGTGTTTTGCATTGCCACGCCTGTACTTGCAGTTGCACAAGACGCGCCATCCGCGCCGAGTGATGCTGCAGCAGCATGTGAAAAACTCCAGAATCTCAAGCTTCCAGATGTGATTTCGATTTCTTCCGAGAGCGTAACCACCGGGCAGTTCCAGCCTTCCGCCAGCGCGAGACCTTTGCCGCCGGAAGAGTCGACGGGGCTGCCTCCTTTCTGTCGAGTTCAGATGGTGGCGAAGCCAGCGACTGGGTCTTCAATTCAAATTGAGATTTGGCTTCCCGAAACTCACTGGAACGGGCGATACCTCGGTACCGGGAATGGGGGCGGCGCCGGAAGCATCAGTTACGGCAGTATGGGCCCAGGAATTAAGCGCGGATTTGCAACTGCCAATACAGATCTTGGAACCGCGCCCAGCGCCAACCTCCAAGTTGACTCTCCTGACAAATGGGCCGACTTCGGTTATCGAGCAACACACGAGATGACCTTGCTTTCGAAGGCGGTCATTGAAGCCTTCTACAGTGTCCCCGCAAAGCATTCCTATTTTGTGGGTTGTTCTACAGGCGGCCAGCAGGCGTTGTCTGAGGCGCAGCGCTATCCTGCAGACTACAACGGCATCATCGCCGGCGCGCCCGCCAACAATCGCACTCATCTGCATTCTGAGTTCTTATGGCATTACCAGGCGACACACAAAGCTGGTGACTTATCTCAGCTTCCACCGGAGATACTTACTCAGATTACTGCGGCCGCGGTTTCAAGTTGCGCCGGGAAAGATGGCGGCGCGCCATCGGATAACTTCCTCACCGATCCTCGCGCGTGCAAGTTCGACCCAGATAGGCTTCCTGTCTGCGATAGCAAGGTTGCTACACATTGCTTGACGCAGGAACAATTGGCCGCAATTAAGACCATTTACAAAGGGCCGGTTAACCCGGATACCGGAGAACGAATCTATGCTCCGCTCCCATTTGGTTCAGAGGCCTCACCCGGAGGAATCAGTTATCAAGAGGTTTGGACCGGTGCAGTGGATTTGATGTATCCGTTTCAATGGGCGCTGGGATCGAGCTTCAATCCGCTTACGTTCGACTTCGACAAAGATGAAGCCCAGTTGGACGATAAACTTGCGCCCCTTGTGAATGCCAACAATCCCGATCTGGTGCCGTTTGAGAAAGGCGGAGGCAAGCTGATTATGTTCACCGGCACCGCCGATTCCCTCGTGCCGTATCCAGACACCATCAATTATTACGAAAGGGTAATCGCGTTTATCAAGCAGCATCCCCAGAAAAATTTGTCTTCCGACTCGCTCGCGGCAACTCAAGAGTTCTTTCGATACTATCTGGTGCCCGGAATGGCGCATTGCGGCAGCGGACCCGGAATAGTGGGTTTTGGCCAGGGCATTTCCAGCAACTCAGACGATCTTCTTGGGTCTCTTGAGAAGTGGAGCGAACAGGATGTCGCTCCCGAAGAAATTGAAGGTGTCGGAGACGCGCACGGTTCCAACGGGGAACGGATACGGCGCAATATCTGCCCTTATCCAAAATTTCCAACGTATATCGGGGGCGATGCCAGTCTGGAATCAAGTTTCCAGTGCAAGGCCCGGCCGAGGGGCGAAGTAGCTCTCCCGGCAGAACGATACCAGCGCTGATCTAGCCCCGATACCGTTCACTTAACCGATCGGCTAGTAGTCATAACTGCATTGGGTGCCCCAGGTCCGTGGGGTGGAGATCCCTCGCATTTGGGTACCTGGGATAGCACGAACCTCGACCAGCCCGTTTCAATCATGCACTAAAAATGGGTGCCCCACTCTCGCGACGTCTTTGTTTTTGTCGCTAGGGTGGGAGACCTCAAATCTCAACGTCTCGGCAGTCGGGTTTGTTTCTTTTTAGTTCCCCACCGGCCAAGCCGACTCACGGAGGATGAAACTGGGTGCCCCAAGTCCCTCGCACTTGGGGACCTGGGATCTCATCCCCTCAACGCGTTCGGGAGCCCGCGTTACTCATCTTTTGTTTTGTTGAACTTACTGTTTTGTTTCTTATCAGTCCCCCACCGGCTTCGCCGACGCACGACGCCCCATCCGTCGAGCGTTCTTTGCACGATGGGTGGGAGACACAAAGGCCGACCTCGGGTAATTCCCGTCCTGTTTCTCTTTAGGCCGCCGGCTCTGACTCTCAAACTTCTCGCACTCCCATATGCAGCCCGAAGTCGGCACACTCTTGCCGTCAACAGCACCGCAGTCTGACTCATTGAATTCCATGCATTTAGCGCCTGCAGGTTATTACCATGCTTCGGCGCACAATCTAAATAGGAAAGGAACGGTCCAGGGACAAGAACAACATCAGCCTCTCGGTCACGCACACCGCCCGCCCGACGAAATCCCCAGCGCTTTCTTACGCCCCGTTCCGGATTTCTCCGAAAACCACGCAGAAGCACAGTTTTCCAACAGAATCAACAGCTTGGAGCCAGTCTCTCCACAGCCCTCCCTGACCGCCTTCAACAGAATCAATAGCTTGGCGCCAGTCGCTTCACAGTAATCTTCACAGAAACTGCGCAGATCGACACAGAATCTGTGCGGATTCACACAGATTGTTCAATCATTTGATCCGGAAAGCCACCATCTCAAACGTGCTGTCGGCTTCTCCAGCGATGTGCTTGCTCCGGAGGAACAGCTCGAAGTAGCGCAGATCCTTGCGATTCAAGAGAGACGATATCTCAGTGGGTAACCTGCCGTGGAGCAGGAATCGGGCGGCGGCTTCATTTGCCTGCATATCGGCGCCGTTGATGAGTAGAACGTAGCCGCTTTGCGAAAGATTCTGAGTCAAAGCGATGTCAACATAACCTACGCTCTGGTTTCCATAGCTATTTATGTATTGGACCTGCTCTCCGGGCGCCGGATGGATGTTTTCAAAGTAGCCTTTCTGCTCGGCAATGTTGTCCACGTGACGGAAATTGATCCGATCGTTGAAGAGAGTCACCCAGGGGTCGCTGCTGGGGCCACCGATGAGAACAGTATTCCCAACATTCAGGTCCTCGACATGCAGGTCGCGGGCAAATCGAATCGTGGCGTGGCCTCCCGCGCGTTTGAGCGTGTCAAAGAAGTCGACAGCAATCAGACTCTCGTTGGCGCTCGTCGTCCGGTAGTTACTGAGAGATTCAATCACATTCCGCATCGCAGGGTCTTTGGTCATCGCAAGCTCCTTTTGCGGAAAGTCCTTGCTGATGTACTCGGAAAGAGGAATGTTGGCCCCGACAATATTCTGAATCATCACCAGGGAAGTATCGGGCTCGACTATCGTCACATCGCCTTCTGACCGGGAAAGGAACTGAACAAATATGTTTGGTCCCTGCGCCTGTAGCTCCTTGGAGCCCCCGGAATAGTGCGTCAGCAGAAACAGAACAATCAATAAGATAACCGCGGAGTTTACCCCTGCTAAGACTCCGAATCTCCAGTTCCTCCACTTTGGCGCCGCACCCGCCGCCAGATTTGAAGTTGGACCGGTGGATTCTGGGACGGAATCGAGCGGCTCATTTGTCAGGAGCTCGGGGACGCCTTGCGGGAGGGTATGGATTTGATGGGGCGCGAAAACCGGGCTGTAGCTGCCTTTGGGAATGGTGAGAATAAGCGGTTCGGCCTTCCCTTCGGTTTCAAAATAGTGTTCCAGTTTGCGTCGAAGATGACTGAACTGGGCCCGAACAATGTTGTCATTGGCCGGGTTGAAATCCTCACGCCTTCCCAGGACGTTGCAGGCGATCTCGAATTCGCTTGGTATGGTATTCGGCCGCAGCAGGGCCAATTTGGCCGTATATTTCAAGATGCTTCGAAGCTGAGATGCTCGCTGGAAGCCTTCGCTCGCAGTGATACGCTGGACAAGCTCCCAACGGCTATCGCCGTCAAGAAGGGCCTCATCCACTCCGCCCGGGTCGGCCATTTGGTTTTTCAATTCCATGTTTGAGACCCTCGCCAGCGAATGCTGCTGGCTTTGATTGAAGGAAGGGAGCGCAATTTCTGGCCGCACGGAACGGTCTGGAACCCACTTAGTAAACGGCTAAACTATAGCATAAGAAGTCAATTTACGTAAAAAGACGTTCAATCACATTCATGCACTTGCTCATTGTACATTCCGGTCTGCACAATTTCCGGCGACCATCAAAAGGGGAGATTTGTTTGCAACTATTGACTGGCAATTAAGTCCTCATTTTGGTTGACTGCCAGTCATATGATTTGCATCGAGCTAGAGGCAGGTCGCTTGTGTTCGATCAAGTAAGGATTCGGTTTGAGAACTGGACACTGTAAACGCTTCCAGAAACAGCAACAATGGGCAGCTAAGGGTGCAAGCAGGCCTAAGGCGCTCGAACCGGCGAATATAGGTAGTTTGGTCTTGAAGCGATCGTCCCAGGCAGGGTGTTGGACTAAGCCTGGAGACGGGGTGAGTAACGAAATGAACAGTAGTGAAACAGTAGTGATAAGTAGGAGGCTGCTTATGAATTATCAGACAGGAGACAAGACAAAAATGAAGAGACGTATCGGAGTGCTGTTCGTAGCTCTGCTCGTCCTGGCGCTTGCCGCGCCCATGTCGATGGCGCAATCAATGTTCGCCAGCCTGAACGGGACGGTGCAGGATGCTCAAGGCGCCGTTGTCGTAGGGGCAGGCGTAACCGTGAGGAACTCGGCGTCTGGCGAAACTCAGACGGCGGTTACCAACCGGGAAGGTTACTTTTCCTATCCCGAACTTCCGGCCGGCAGCTACCAGCTGACGGTGGTTGCAAAGGGATTTGCAAAATACCACGAGACCGGCATCAGCCTGACCGGCGGTGACGATCGCTCAATGAGCGTCGTGCTGAAGGTTGGCGCGACCAGCGAAACGGTTGAGGTTCAAGGCAACCAAACCGATTTGACGCCGTCATCTTCAGGCGAAAAGTCTTACACCATCTCCGGCGACGACCTTCGGGATCTTTCCCTGGTGAGCCGCGATGCTACTGAAATCGTGAATATCATGCCCGGAGCGGTCATGACCTCAAACGGGGCCGTGAACTCGCAGGCTTTCTCAGGGCAGGCGATGGGTATGAACACAGCCACGGGTCCGCTGGCCAACGAAAATGTCAACGGTCAATCGGTTGACGTGACCACGGATGGCGGCCACACCTTCGATCCCGGCGCAGCGGGCAATGCAGTTCCGGTTACCGCCAACCAGGACTTCGTTCAGGAGATCAAGCTCTCCACCTCGAACTTTACCGCCGATAACGCCAAAGGCCCGGTGGTGGTCAACACCGTCACCAAAAATGGCGGCTCGCAATTCCATGGCGACTTCCACATGCTCGCGCGCAACCATGTAATGGATGCGAACGAGTCCTATGAGAAGGAGATCGCCGTTCTGAATAATGGGCCTAACGTGACGCCGAATGAGCATTACTATTATCCCGGCGCCACCTTCAGCGGCCCTGTGTTCATTCCTCACACCGGATTCAACAAGAATCACGACAAGCTCTTCTTTTTCGACGGCTACGAGTATTACGACCAGTTGCAGGATAACGGCATTGCAGCTGCCTTCGTGCCCACGAATGCGATGCGTACCGGAGACTTCAGCCAGGCCAGCACATACGGCAACAACGTCGCCGGCGGAGCCACCCTTACCGCAACTCCCTCGCAATCCACCATCGCGGCCGGCCTCTGGGGCGCACCGTGGCTGGCGTTCCAATCGGGTTCAAGCGTATCTGCAACTCATCTCCAAACCTGCATGGGCTCAAGCGGAATTCAGGGCGGCGTCATTCCCCAGTCCTGCCTTGATCCCAACGGCGTAGCCATTGCGGATGCCTACCTGCCGAAAGCCACTACCCCAACCGGCGCCCCGAACGCTGGGGGCTTCAACTACTCTCAGCAAATCATCCAGCCCATGAACATGGACCAGAACCTGGCTCGTGTTGACTGGGACATCAGCGACCGGACCAAGATATATGTCACTGAAAATCGCTCGCGCCAAACTGCGACGTTCCCAATGGGCTATTGGGTGACCACTGCGACTCAGAATTCCGTTCCCGATCCGACGCCGATCATCGGAGCTGACGGGACCGATTTTGTGAACGTTAACTTCATGCACGTTATCTCGCCCAGCATGACCACTGAATCAAGGTTCTCGTATGCATTCGAGAACTATCCGGGCAACCCGGAAGATCCAGCCAAGCTGCTGCGCGCCGACATTCCCAATTTCACTCTGAAGGGTATTTGGGACCAGGCAACCGCACCGGAACTAGTTACCTGGGGTTCGGGCTTCCCGAATCTGGGCGATGTGGGCCACGCGTATCCGCTCCTCTGCTACAAGAAGATCCCCGCTGCCGGCGAAGATCTGACCAAGGTCATTCGCACCCACACACTGAAGGCAGGTGCCTATTACGAGTGGGTCGATAACGTTCAGAACACCTGGAACACGTGGAGCGAATTTCCGTACGCTACCTGGTATCCCAACGTTACGGGCAACCAGTATGCCGATGTCATGTTAGGTGTTGGCCACGACGGCTATGTCGAAAACGCAATTACGCCCACTCCTCCCAATACCAAGGCCACCACGTTCTCCTTCTACGTGCAAGACGACTGGAGAATCAACCGCCGCTTGTCGCTTCAATATGGAATGAGATTCGATCACTACGGCAAACCCTGGTCGACGCCTTACGGCGTGGCTGTATGGGATCCGAACGGAATCCTCAGCTCCAAAGACAAATACGACAACTCACCGGCCGCGATCGGCGAAAACACGGGTATCTCCTGGCATTCCGCGAATTCCGCGATCCCGTGGTCGGGCCAGCCCAGCACCACGCTTAACTACTCGCCGCGCATCGGCGGTGCGTTCGATATCTTCGGGAACGGCAAGACCGTGCTGCGCGGCGGTTTTGGCTCGTACCGCGATTTCGCAATCTGGTCCTTCGGCAGCGCTAACTCCACTGCGGAAGGTTCGGTTGCATGGTCCTGCGGCCTTAACGATGTCAACTGCCCAAGTTGGGAAGACGTTGATACCCATAGCATGGGCGCTCCCAAATTCGGCACCCCGCTGCCTCCGGGTAGCCTCCCCACTCCAACTGGAGGCGGCGTACCGAACACCATCGCCGGCACAGTGGGTGCGGGCGACAACCAGAACCCATACACCAACACTTACAGCGTAAGCATCGACCAGAAGCTGCCATGGAAAATGCACGTCGAAGGTTCCTATGTTGGCAATTCGACTCATGACACGCAGACTTCGATGAATGTCAACGCGGTTCCGGCAGGAGCGCTGCCGATGTCGGGCGCACAAAGCCCCTACTGCGTGAGCGCCGTCACCAATGCAGATTGGTGCGACTACCACTACCGCCCGTATGCAAACTACGAGGACATTACAAATACTGAAACCAGGGGAAGGTCGCGGTTCGATTCGTTCCAGTTGAGCGTCCAGCGCAACACCGGATTCCTCACCTTGATGGTCAACTACACCTACTCGAAGGCATTAGGCGACGGCTTGCTGGGAACAGACTCAACCAGTGGCTACAAGGATGGCGGCGTCAGTGAGTTCTATGGTGTCCTGCCTATCGACCGACCCAATGTCCTAAGCACCGCGTATGTCATTCACTTCCCGCGTATACAAGGCGGCAACTCCCTGGTGAGAGGGGCTGTAAACGGCTGGCAGCTTTCCGGTATCACGCAAGTGGAAAGCGGCGTCAACCTTACATCGGGGACAGACGGCTGGAACTTCGGTTACAGCCCGCAATCGGACCCGACAGCAAAGAATGGAGTGAATACAATTGGCAGTTCCTGGCTGCTTGGAACTCCCGACATCACACTCATGCCACTCTTAACCTGCAATCCGAGCAAGGGAAACCCCAAGGGCGCATTTCTTAACTGGGGCTGCTTCGGCGTACCAGCGGGCAATGGTGTAAACGGTACAACCAAGATGCCGTATCTACCTGGCCCGGGGTGGTGGAAGAGCGACCTTACCGCGGTTAAGAACTTCAAAATCGGGGAACATCAGAATGCGCAGTTCAGAATGGCTGCATTCGACTTCCTCAACCACGCCCTGCTCTCGTTTGCGCCGGGCGACACTAACCTCCAAGCCAACAACCTCCAATGGAATGCCGGATCGGGTGGATTGGGATCAGAAAATAACCTCAATCCCAACTTCGGTAAGGCTCTGTGGCACGAAGGCCACAGAATCCTGGAACTGGAAGCGAAATACTCGTTCTAAACTGTACCTGGTTGTGTGTCTCCGACGGGCGGCCGAAAGGCCGCCCGTCATTTCATCCGATGACTTTTTCGAGTCCCTCAGTTTTTGCGTCGTTTCCTCTTCTGGCCCTGCTGGCTATCGCTGTTCCCGCAGTTTCATTTACACCCCAAAACAATTTTGACGAGATTGCGCGGCAAGCCGATAGCGCGCGCAAAGAAGGCCGTGCGACAGAAGCCATCGGGCTTTACCGACAGGCCGTTCAAATCCACCCCTCCTGGAGCGATGGATGGTTGTGGCTGGGCGACCTGCTCTACGAGCAGGAACGCTTTCCTGAGGCGCAGAACTCCTTCGCGCATTTTGTCACCATAACGCCGGCGCCAGGCCCCGCATGGGTCATGAAGGCTCTATGCGAATTCGAATTGCGCGACTACGCTCACTCAAGCCAAGACCTCAATACATGGATCCACGGTGGCCGTCAGGGAAACGAAGCTCTGGCCGATGTCGCAGATTTCCACTGGGCGCTGCTGCTGACGCGAGAAGGCCACTTCGATCAGGCGCTCCAGCTGTTGACGGAGAGAGCGCAATTAAGAGGGGAGAGCCCGCTGCTGATTGAAGCCATGGGACTTGCCTCGCTACGGATGCCGAATGTGCCGGAAGATTATCCGCCTGGACTCCGCGAGGAGGTGTGGCTCGCAGGTAAAGCATCGTTTTATTTGGCTGTGCAGGAATTTGAACGCGGGCAGGACTATTCGCATCGATTGCTGGTCGACTATGACCAACAGCCTGGAGTCCACTGCATGCATGGATTACTGCTCAAAGCCCAGTCGAAATCTGGCGAAGCCGCGCAGGAGTTTCATGAGGAACTTCAAATTTCCCCTGAGAATTCCGAGGCCATGTTGGCCTTGGCCCAGATCGACATCGACAACCGAGCGCTTCAAGAGGCAATGTCTCTGGCCCGGCAGGCGGTTCAGATTGACCCCGCGAATCCCGATGCCCATCATGTTCTGGGGCGAGTTCTTCTGGCTGCCGGGCATGCGAACGAGAGTTCGCGTGAGCTGGAGTCTGCAGAGCGGCTCGCACCCAACCGCGCCGCCATTCATTTCGATCTCTCAAAGGCTTACCAGCAATTGGGTCGCAAGCTGGATGCCCAGCGGGAGATGTCGACGTATTCCGCCATCAAAAAGAAGTCGCTGGCTGAGAAGTCGTCTATGGAAACGCGAGATGCGCCCCAATCTCCCGAGGCGCCGCAATGATTGCGATTATTACTTCGGCCCTCTTTGCTATTGCGGCTTCGCTCCCCCCGCAGAATGTTTCGCCAACCGTTCCAAGTGCAATTGCCTCGCAAACCACCGGCGCCTTCGAGCAGCTTGCCCAGGATGCCAAGCGCGCGCGCGAAGAGAACCGCGACGATGCCGCCATCGAAACCTATGGCCGGGCTTTGCAGCTCAAGCCGGAGTGGGACGAGGGTTTATGGTATCTAGGCACATTGCTCTACAAGAAGGAGAACTACTTTGAAGCATGCACGGTACTGCGGCGCTTTCTGGCTCAAGAACCGGGCAACGCTTACGGCTTGGCGATGCTGGGGTTGAGTGAGTCTGAGTCGCACGATTATGTGCGGGCCCTCGGTCACCTGAAGCAGGGACTGGCGATTGGATTGGGCGACAACCGGGATCTGACGCTTAAATCCCGCATTGTCACCGCGACTTTGCTCACGCGATCAGAACAGTTTGATGAAAGTATGGCGCTCCTGTTTAGCGTGATGACAGACGGCGCGGACACGTTGTCTTTGGAAGAGCCATTCGGCCTTGCGGCTTTGCGGTTGCCATTCCTGCCTTCCGAAATTCCCCCTGGCCGTCGAGAGATGATCCGCATGGCGGGCGCCGCCACAATTGCGATCGAAGGGCGAAAGTACGCAGACGCCGACAAAATCTTCAACGAACTGGAAGCCAGGTATCCCGACCAGCCTGGAGTCCACTTTCTAATCGGCGCCTACCTTCTGAGTGAGCATCCAGACGAAGGAATCAAGGAATTGAAGCGGGAGATCGAAATCGAGCCAGCAAATATGCCCGCGCGGATCCGCCTGGCCCAGGAGTACATCAAGCAGCAAAACCTGGATCTGGGGATATCGCTCGCGCAGGAGACGCTGAAACTAGCGCCCTATGAGCCTCTGGCTCACATGGTGCTCGGCGAAGGGCTGATCGCGAAGGGAGATTCCAGCGGCGGAATTGGGGAACTCGAAAGTGCCAGTAAGTCGTTGCCGGATGAGGTCGAGGTTCGATGGGATTTGTTTCGGGCTTACACCGCTGTGGGCCGCAAAGAGGACGCTATCAGGGAGAAAAGTGAGATTGAGCGACTCAGCAAATAGGACACAGTGTTCAAAGCGCTTGATGGTGGAGATGGCCCGCAAGCCACGGGGCACTGCGATTGCGCTACTGCTGCTGGAAAAAGGCGCAGCACCGATAAAGGCAGGGGGAAGGACTTAATCAATGATTACGCGCCGTGAGTTCGTTAAGGCATCCGTGTTGGGTTCTGCAGCGGCAATTGCTTCTCATGCATCTCTGGCCGCGGATGCTCTTGTTTCATCGAGCACCCCCGGCGCGCCTCGATTTGGCGTGAATTTTGTGCCGCGCAAGCGTTGGTGGTACTGCTGGCTCGACTGGGATCAACAGGCAATCGCCGACGACCTCAGCGGCGTGGCTGGGCTGGGACTCGATCACATCCGCATTCAGTGCTTGTGGCCGTACTTCCAGCCAGGCGTCAGCAACGTGAGTGAGCATGCGTTGGCTAACTTGCATTCACTGCTGGATGCGGCTGACTCGGCGGGACTCGACGTGGAAGTCACCGTGCTGAACGGATGGATGAGCGGGCTCTGTTTTATCCCGCCATGGGTTGCGCCGCTGGCCGACCCCTGGAACAACAAGTCCGGAAACATATTCACCGACCGCAGAGTCATCGATGCCGAGAAGCTGCTGTTCAAGAAGATTGCGGACTCCATCGGTGGCCACAGGCGTTTTCTCGGATTCGACGTTGGAAATGAACTGGGCGTGTTGATGACACCCAGCAGCAATCCGGTTTCAACGGCCGCGGCTGACGCCTGGGCAACGGAGATGCTTGGCTATTGCGATGAGATAGCGCCCAACAAATTTCATGTCAACGGCGTTGACCATTCGCATTGGTTCAACGACTTCGGATTCAGCCGCGAGAACGTTGCAACCACAGGCCACGCATCCGTTGTCCATTCGTACCTCGAATTTGACGGGGTGCTGGAACGATACAAGTACTCTGACCCCGCCGCGCTGCACCTGGCAGAGTATGAAGTTGAACTAGCCTATGCCTATCAAACTGACTTGAGCCGCCGCGTCTGGGTAGAAGAGACCGGTGTAGGGAACAAGGAAATGCCGGAATCCTACAAGCCGGAGTTCATGGATCACAACGTTCGCAACATCATGTCGACAGGTAAGGCGTGGGGAGTTACATGGTGGTGTTCCCACGACATCGATCCAAGCATCAAAAGCTTTGATAGATACGAATATGGTCTCGGTCTTCTCGATCTTGAGAACAAGCCAAAGCCCCTGGGGAAGAAATTTGCAGAACTCGCTGACGAGTTCAAGCGATCACGGCCTGAGGCAGTTCCCAGGAAAACCGCGTTGGTTATTCCCGATCGAGGACTCTCAACGACAGCATGGCCTCCGGATTGGAAGTACGCCACGCCTTATATGAACCTTATCGATCGCGGAGTTATACCGGCGATCGTTCTCGAGAGCCGCTCAAAAGACGAGGACTACCTAAGGGCCCGCGGCATAACCGATCTGATCCAGTCTGGCACGTAGGAATCAGTCAATGGTTCAGATTGCAACAAGATAGGCCGCGAATGACTTTGTACGGTTTGAATTTGCAATTCGTTTCTAAGGCCCTTTATCGATTGAACATTGAAGCATGTCTGTTGGTTGCGGTCATTGTTGGGATATGTGGTGCGCGTGTAGACGCTCAAAACGTAACCCTCTCGCACCTGCGTTGCGCAAACCTTCGCGATCCCTTGGGAATCGATGTGGCCCAGCCGCGTTTCAGTTGGATTATCGAGTCTGGCCGCAAGAATGAAAGACAGGCGGCTTATGAAGTCGTCGTGGAGGGTTTCTGGGACTCATACACCGAACTGGACTGAAAATGGGGTCAGGTCATTGGAAGTGAGTTTACGCCGGATACTCTGAGGCGCCGGAGCAATGCGCCCCTCCCGCCATTCCAAGCAGGGGAGCGTGCTTTCAGGCATCAACCATGATCGTCGCTTCAACATAATCGCAATAATATTTACTGTTCGCCTCATCCACACACTCGATATCTCGTCCAACAAATTACATGCTGTGACCAATCGCAATGCGGCTCATGCGAGGTGCGACGCGATTGCAATTCCGACCCGCCTTTGAGAACGTGAAGGGCCCAACACTGCCGTTGCTCGAAGAAATGTTTATTCATTTTGCGGGGGGATTGCCACCATGGGGCGCAAATTCCTTAGGCTCCTGCTGGTCGTTGCAGCGGTCTCAATGTGCCAAGCCCGTACACAGGAGCCGGTTGTGGACCGCTCAAGTGTGACCACTGAGATGCGGCTTGAGAATGAAGGCTGGTGGCCTACCAAGGGAGAGCCGCAGCGAAGCCTCTACGTGGGGAATGACACGTGCGCGGCGTGTCACCGGGCGATCACGGAATCCCAGGAGACGACGCCCATGTACCACGCAGGAGTGCGAGCCGGGCAGTCGGTAACTGTGGAAGAACATGGGCAACTGAACTTTCAGGAATCGAGCTTTCACTACTTGCTAACGGGCACGCCGGAAGGCGGAGCTACCTTCTCTGTAAGCAACGGTACCGAAAGCAGCACCGCCGATGCGACCTGGGCCTTTGGAGCCGGCGAGGTTGGACAGACTTACATATTGGAGAAGGATGGCGACTATCTCGAAAGCCGCTTAAGTTACTTTCCAACTATCGGCACGCTGGATATCACAGTCGGACACTCACCCCAGCCCCCAGCGGACACTAAGCAAGCGCTTGGCCAAAAATTGGACGGAAGCACTTTAAACCTTTGCTTTGGATGTCACACCACGGCAGCCACGTCGTCAGAAAGATTTGAGCCTGAGAAGGCTACTCCTGGGGTCCAATGTGAAGCCTGCCACGGACCGGGAGCCAAGCATGTCACGGCGATGAGGGCCGGTGATGATGACCCCAATTCGACAACGATCATGAATCCAGCTCACCTCTCTTCCGCCGATTCTGTCGATTTTTGCGGGACTTGCCATCGCACCGCGGCGGATGTGACCGCAGGGATGCCGGCAAATATGCAGAATGCAGGCCTCGTGAGTCTGCGCTTTCAGCCCTATCGCCTCGAGAAGAGCCGCTGCTGGAAGGAGAATGGCGATGCTCGCATTACATGTGTAGCCTGTCACGACCCGCATCGTCCGCTGGTACGTGAATTGAAAGACTACGATTCGAAGTGTCTTGCGTGTCATTCCCTCAAACCGGAAGCGCACGGAGTGAAACTGCCGCAAACAGCCTGTAAAGTTGCCACGGAGAATTGCGCATCGTGCCACATGCCGAAATACGAGGTGCCGGGTACCCACGCCAAGTTTACCGATCACTATATCAGGGTTGTTTCGGCGGCCGAGCAAACAGCAGGCTCCCCGCCAAGATAATGTCAGGGGGTTTGAAGTGTTGAAAAAACCGGCGCAAATACAAATCCAAGGCTACCGTCAAGCTGTTATAAATAAATCAGCTTTACGTTAAGCGACGTCAAAACACCGCCGCGCACTTGTCGCACGGCGCTGTGCGGCTCGATTATTAATCGCTGGCATATTTTCGACTTTCGACAAGAGCATCGGGGCTCTGGTTGCCTCCAATTAGAAACTATTGCCGAATTGGGCTTCGCAAGATGGCCACAGCTCGAATTGCGCTTTCCGATACCATATACCCCTTCAATCAGCATATCCACCCCCGCCCGCTATCGTTTTTGTTTTGTCTCATGCTATTGCTGGGTAGCGCGGCTGGGGCGCGGGCGCAGGTCACCATCCACGTGCCCGCCGACCAGCCCACTATCCAGAAGGGCATCGACGCCGCCAAGAAGGGCGATACGGTGCTGGTTGCTCCCGGCACATACAACGAAGCCATCGATTTTGAGGGCAAAGCCATCACGGTCGAAAGCTCCGGGGGGCCGGCCAGCACGACCATCGTCTGGGCCTATCCGCCTGTTCTTCTCGGTGTGTTTAATCTCTTTACGGTTACCTTTCAGACCAACGAGACGCGCAGCAGCGTTCTCAACGGATTCACGATTACTGGAGCGGGCCTGCCCTTCGATCAGTTCCAAAAGGAAGTGCCCCAGGGCCTTTTTGACGTTGCGATCGGGGCAGTGACCGGGGGAATAGAGGTCTTGAACGGAGCAGCTCCGACGATTGTGAATAACATCGTCACCGGAAATGGCTGCGCCGGGATATTCTCCATCGAAGGCGCTCCGCTGATCGAGAACAACGAGATCAACAACACAACTTACCCGACGTTCACCGGACTGTTGTATTCGCCGGGGTTTGACGCATGTTTCAGCGGACCCGACCCGGGGCCTTTCAGTCCTCCCGCTTTCCCGAACTACGGTTACCCCGGGACTGCACTCTGGCTCGGATTCAGTCCCAAGGGCAAGGCTCCGACCCCACCGGCGGTCGTCATTGGAAACACCATCGAAGACAACACCTTCGGCGCATATTATCAGGCGCTGCCTGTCGGAACGGTCGACGCATATTTTGATGCTCCCTCCGGACCCAACTGGCAGGGAAACTATTACGTCATCGAAAACAATATCGTCAGCAACAATGTGACCAATGGCTACGGCGGAGGCATGGCTCTGGCGGCGCCGGGAATCGTGGCGCAGAACCTGATTTACGGCAATCAATCATCTTTCGGAGCCGGTGGAATTATCGCCTTTGGGCCTTCCTTCGATCTCTATCCGCAAATCATCTCTGCGGCTAACGATGGCCCGGCATCGGCACTGATTGTGAACAACCTGATCGCAAATAACAGCGCTACGCAGGACGGTTCTCAACTGGAGGTTGCCGATCCAACGCAGTTGGAATTCGCAAATAACATCATCGTAGGAAACGACTCCCACGCGGCGGTCTATATCGATCCCAATTATTTTCCGCTGAACTTCACCCAATACGGAAGTCCAAACCAGGGCAGTTATGCTCAGGGCATCTATCTCAACGACGTAGTCTTCGATCACAACGATATCTTCAATCCGGCAGGCACGGCCTTCAACGGAGGCGGGATTGTCACTGACCCTACTGGTACTTACGGCAACATCTCCGCCGATCCGCTCTTTTCAAACGCCGCGAACAACGACTACCAACTTCAATCGGGCTCGCCCGCCATTGACGCGGGAAACACCAGCGCCCTGCAGCAACTAGCGAATCTGGGCTTTGGTTTAACCAAGGATTACGCAGGCAATCCTCGCGTACAGGACGCGACCGGCACAGGCTACCCGATTGTGGATATGGGACCGTACGAGTTCGCTGGGGTCCAGGACAGCGGAGCGACGACCATTCTGCTCACCCCAGGCTGGTATAACCCCTATGGCCAAACTGAACTCCCCCTCACTGCGCAACTTATCTCACCTAACGGCACTCCCACGGGTCCAGTTACTTTTTATCTAAATGGCACTTCGTTTGGAACTGCGGCGATCGATTCCAGTGGAGCGGCAACTATCAGCACTCCGCCGCTGGCGGTGGGTCAAACTGCGTTGCTGGCCACTTATGCCGGACAGGGCGACTTCGCTCCGGCTACATCTGTCGAGGTGCTTGTCCTCGTCCAGCCTGATAACGCGACCATGACTCTCACCTCGTCGCCGAATCCCTCTGGGTTTCAGACACCCGTCACTTTTACTGCCACCGTGGTTTCTACAAGCAACGGAACGCCAACGGGAGACGTGCAGTTCACCGATAACGGAAATCCGCTGGGCTCGGCGACGCTCGACGCCAACGGTGTGGCGACGTTTGTCACCAGTACGTTGACGGTTGGCAGTCACCTCATTGTCGCCACTTATCCCGGCGGAGTCAGTTGGGGCGGTGCTTCGGCCAGCGTAACGCAGGTAGTTTTGTACACGGTGAATGAAACCCTGACTTCGTCGCTCAGCCCAAGTCACCGCGATCAAGCTGTTACATTTGAGGCGACTGTTTCCTCGCCGTACGGCACGCCTACCGGAACTATCACTTTCAGTTACGGGAGCACTCCGTTTGGCACTGTGCCCCTTGCCAATGGCGTGGCAAGCATCACCACCAGCGCGATTCCCCAGGGCACCCAGATTATTACCGCTGCTTATTCGGGCGATACTAACTTCTTCAGTAACTCGGCCACGCTCACGCAGATCGTAATTGGCTTCTTCACCAGCACAGTGGTGACATCTGTAACTCCAGCGAAACTCTATGCCCTAGAGCCGGCTACCATTACGGCCGTGGTTACTGGCGTTGGAGCCACCCCGACCGGCACTGTTACTTTCACCGACGGCGGCACAACCATCGGCACGGCCACGCTCGACGCCACGGGAACAGCGAAGCTGAGTTATGCCTTTCCTGCTTCAGGCAACCAGTCAGTTATCGCCAATTACAACGGCGACGTGAACTTTTCGCCCAGCAATTCCGCGCCCTACCCGGTCGAGGTGCTCATTAACGACAGCGAAACCTCGCTCACCGTTTTGCCCATGCCGGTTTACGCCGAACACACCACTACCCTCACGGCTACCGTCTCATCCATCAGCGCTTCGGCATTCGGAGTGGAGCCTTACGGTACGGTCAACTTTCTTGATGGAGCCACGCTGCTTGGCTCTGCGACTTTGAACGCAAGCGGTGTCGCAACTCTTACCTACACCTTTACTCAGTTAGGTAACCAGAACCTCATTGCGGTTTACCCCGGCAATGTGGCGTTTCAGCCCAGTCAATCTACCGCGCAATCGATCTCAGTTCAGCCCACCCCGACGGCGACTGCCCTGACATCGAACATCGATCCGCAGGAAATTGGCTCGCCCGTCACTTTCACCGCAGTGGTCACGTCTCCAGGCGCGACAGGCATTCCGGCAGGAACCGTAACCTTTCTTAATGGCGCCGCTTCCCTGGGCACGGTGACTCTCGACGCTACTGGCACAGCTACCATTACTACCTCCTCGCTTCCGCTTGGCCAGAATCTCATCACTGCTTCGTTTGCCGGCGCCTCGCCCGATTACCAGCCCAGTGTCTCGCCCGTTTTTACAGAAACAATCGTGATTGCTTTGGGCGACTTTAGCATTACCGTCTCGCCCACATCGCAGACTGTTTATACGGGGCAGTCAACGCAGGTAATTACAGTTACTCTCGCTTCGAGCGGCGGCTGGGACCGGGATGTTGCTTTAACCTGCGGCCAGTTACCGGCGAACGCCACCTGCACGTTTAACCTTGTAACCGTCCCCAAGGCAAATGGAGAATCTCAGCTTGTTATTCAAACGACGGCGCCGAGCCAGACCGCCGCAAGTCCTTCGGCAAGTAACATGCGCTGGCCGCTCGGTGCAGGGAGGGCACTCGCAGCCCTGGCGCTGATCTTGATCCCCTTCGGGTTTCCTTTCAGCCGGCGCTCATCCCGGCTGCGGCGGATGTTGATTGTTGTTATGCTGGGGGTCGTTTTCACAGTGATAAGTAGTTGCAGCGCTCCAAAAGACAGCGGAGGAACCACGCCCGGTGTCTACAACGTCTCTGTCAGTGCAACATATTCCGGATACGGCGCAACGTTTACGCATAGCGCCCAATTCACTTTGACCGTTCAATCCCTTTTCTAGCAAATAGAGGAGCTCATTGCGGCCCTTGATTGCGGTTCGTTCGGTGCAGAGCCAGGCTGACTTGGTCCGGACCGGCAGTTCGGTGTGGATTGTATCGTGACGGGAAACACTGCGATTCGAAGAGTATTGTGCTATTGCGACTTACTCCTTAATACTGCATAACTCGCTAGCATCTATGTTACTTATGGCCATTGCGTCGGCAGCTTATTTGGTAGCTTGACAAAGCGCTCGGACCGGCCCACGTTATTGCCAGGATTCACCGGTTCACCCTGAGCCGGATGTTGATTCACGAATCCAGGTGCGCGCACTTCCGCACCGGAATGCGCACGCCTCGACAGCCCTCCCCAACCAGAATTCTCAAAAGGAGACTCAAATGATGCGTACTTCGTCAGCATTTCTGCGCAGGCTTCCGAGTCTGGTCGCCCTCACATTGCTTGCCTCCGGCATCGCCGTTGGGCACGCGCAAATCCAATACAACGTGGCCATTGCGGCCTCAGGCAGCCTGCCACGCGGGACGTTATATTGGATCAACGAAATCGACGGCACTCAAAACTGCAGCGGCGGAACGTTCGACGTGAATACCCAGGGCCCCCTTTGGTTTGTCGCAAGCACCGGGCCGTACGCAGGTATTATGTACTATCTTGACGAGAGTTCGGAGTTCTTCTTTAATTCCCCAGGGGAACCCGGCTGCCCGGCTAACGGCCCCAGTCCTGCCGGTGGGATTCAAGCCCAGTTTTCCACTACTAGCCCCTTTTACCCCAACTACATCGCCTTTGAGCCAGCAACCGACGGAACAAGTGCTGCCTTTGCTGGATGGAACTGATAAGCGGATGCTTCGCCATCTGCCCGAACCGGAAAGGCGCGGCCTGCCTCTTGGCCAGGAGGCGGGTTGCGCCAGCCGCCGGGCGGAGCCGACAGTGCAGGGCAATCGCATTTCAGATTGCGGGATGATCCTGTTGTAAAGAGACACGGCTTCAGCCGTGCCGTAGGCACATTCTGAAGAATGTCTCTGGCCTTTTGGCCCCGAGGAAAGGGTTTCATCCCAAACGCATCCCCCAGCGGCTAAAGCCGGTCCGATTTTCGCGCCATGTTTCGGCACGGCTGAAGCCGTGCCCTTTCAAGGCTGGTCCTGCAGGCAATTCGAAATCCAAGTGCGATTGCCCTGGCCGACAGTGAGTATGCACTATCTCGCGGGATAGACTTGTGATACGCTTATCCGTTCTCAAGCAAGTGGGCGCCGGCATGCGTCAAGACCGTTATGCTCAAGGCGAGCTTATCCGGAACGCGGGCGTGGATATGCTGAAAGCAAGGCAATCCGCCCCGCCTTCCGGTTCCATTACCCTCTTCAAACGTCCTATCCGATTCCGCCGCCTGGCGTTTCTGGCCCTGCTGCTGCCTCTGTCCCGGGGTGCGCTGCGGGCGCAGGTAACCATCCACGTACCCGCCAATCAGCCCACCATCCAGGCCGGCATCAACGCCGCCAGCAACGGCGACACGGTACTTGTCGCTCCGGGTACTTACTACGAAGAGATAGACTTCAAGGGCAACGCCATCACGGTCGAAAGTTCCGCCGGCCCGGCGACGACCATCATCGACGGGACCAACCCTGCAAACCTCAGTTGCGCTTCCTGCCCAGTGGTCATGTTTCAGACCAACGAAACCCGCAAGAGTGTCCTCAGCGGCTTCACCATCCAGAACGGCGGCATGCCCCTGCCATCTTACCTTTCTACGCCGAGTGATACTACGATCCCTCTGAGCGGAGGGATACAGATCTGGAACGGCGCTGCCCCCTCGATTGTCGGCAACATCATCACCAACAATTTGTGCGTAGCAATCCTCTCCGTCGCCGCCTCGCCGCTGATCCAGGACAACGAGATCAACAACACCGACGGCCCGGTGCCAAGCGGATACGGAGTCGAATGTTTGTTTCAGAACCCGGAGGCCGGCTCCTCGCCCAACCTGAGCCAATTGTCCGTTAGCTCCCCACTCGAACTGATATGGGGCCAGAGCGGCACGGCTCCGCCCATCCCCGCAGTCGTCTCTGAAAACACCATTGAAGGCAATGGCGCCTTCGATTTTGGTCCTGGGGGGGTGTTAATAGATATCTCTGCGATCTCAGACACAGCCTACGCGACGCAGGGGCTTTACTACGTCTTTGAGAGCAACATCATTCGCAACAACCCGGCAATTTTTTTGGGGCCCTACCCGGGCGGCGTTGGCATCAGCGAGTGGCCGGGATTCACGGGAATCTTCGCGCAAAACCTGATCTATGGCAACAGCGCGATTTGCGCGGCTGGCGGAATTCTGATAGCGAGTGGCTTCGACTACAGCCAGGGTCCAAACCCTTACGGGATGCCGGCCACGTTGTTTGTGAATAATCTGGTTGCGAACAACGCCTACGAGGCCCCCTGCGCAAACCCAATTTTTGACAGCCTCAACGGCTCGCAGATCGAAATATCGGACCCCACGCAACTGGAGTTTGCCAACAACATAGTCGTCGGGAACGACTCCTACGCGGCTGTATATATCAATAACCCGATCAACCTTGGTGAGATTAACCCGCCTGTTCCACCCTCCAACCCGTACGCGGTCTTCGATCACAACGACATCTTCAATCCCGATGGCCCGGCCTACAACGGAAATGGAGTTATTCCCGATCCGACGGGAACTTACGGCAACATCTCAGCCGATCCGCTCTTTGTGGACGCCGCGAATGGCGACTACCACCTGCAATCCGGCTCGCGGGCCATCGACGCGGGCAACACCAGCGCCCTGCAGCAACTGGCCAACCTGGGTTATCCGCTGACCACCGATCTCGACGGCAATCCCCGCGTACAGGACGCGACCGGCACGGGTTATCCCATTGTGGACATGGGACCGTATGAGCACACCGGAGCGCAGGACGCGGGGGCGACGACTATCGTGCTCACGCCCGCCTGGTATAACCCCTATTTCGGAACGGAACTGCCGCTCACCGCGCAACTGATCTCGCCCAACGGCACGCCTACGGGAACGGTGACCTTCACCTTGAACGGCGCGTCGATCGGAACGGCTCCCATCGACTCCAGCGGAGCTGCAACCATCAGCACTCCGCCGCTGGCGCTGGGCCAGGCCGCATTGCTGGCCACATACGCGGGCCAGGGCGACTTTGCTCCCGCCGTCTCCGTCGAAGTGCTGATCTTCGTCCAGGTATTTAACGGAACCATGACGCTGACGCTGGCTTCCTCGCCCAATCCCAGCGGCCTCGATTTGCCTGTCACTTTCGCCGCGACCATCGCCTCTACGATCAATGGAACGCCGGCCGGGGAGATTCAGTTCACAGCCGACGGCAACCCGCTGGGCACGGCGACGATCGACGCAGCGGGCGTGGCGACCCTTACGACCAGCACGCTGACCTTGGGCAGCCATAACATCGTGGGATATTATCCCGGCGGCGAGAACTGGGCTCCGGCGCAGGGCAGCCTCACGCAGGTGGTAAAGAACCCTCCGGTCACGGAGATCCTGGTCTCCTCGTCCAACCCCAGCATCCGCAAGCAGGCCGTTACTTTTACCGCGACCGTTTCTTCGACTTATGGAACGCCCACCGGAACCATCGCCTTCAGCGACGGAACCACTGCGCTGGGCACGGTGACGCTGGTGAACGGAGTGGCGAAATTGACCACCAGTACGCTGGCTATCGGCAGCCATACTATTACCGCCGCTTACTCGGGCGATAACTCGTTCCTGAGTAACTCGGCCAGTATCACGCAGGTGGTCAACGGGATTCCTACTGTCACCACTGTAGTTTCGGTAACTCCAGCCAAGCTTTACGCGCTTGAGCCGGCTACCATTACCGCAACGGTTACCGGCGCGGGCGGCACTCCCACAGGAACTGTTACGTTCATGGATAGCGGCGCGGCTATTGGCTCGGCCACGCTCAACGCCTCGGGGACTGCTACGCTGAGTTATGCCTTCCCGGCATCGGGCAGCCAGCCAGTTACAGCCACTTACAACCCCAATTCCGATCCTAACTATGCCGCCAGCACATCAGCGCCCTACACCGAAAACGTGATCATTAACGACAGCGAGACTTCGCTCGTGGTTACTCCGAGCCCGGTGCTCGTATACCACACGGTAACTCTCACGGCCACGGTAGCATCGGTCAGCGCAGCGTCCTTCGGTGTAGAGCCCTATGGCACGGTCAATTTCCTCAATGGCGCTACCTTGTTGGGCTCGGCGGCCTTGAATGCGAGCGGCGTTGCGACCCTCACTTACACCTTTACGCAGGAAGGCAACCAGAACCTGGTCGCCATTTATCCGGGCAACGTAGCTTTTTCGCCCAGCCAGTCGACATCGCAACTGATCGTGGTGAAGCCTTCGCCAACTTCCACCGTAGTGACGGCGAGCAGCAACCCGCAGGGACTTGGCCTGCCTGTTACCTTCACTGCCACGGTCACAGCGCCCGGAGCGAACACCGTGCCGGTGGGCACGGTCGCTTTCTTCGACGGCACAACCGCTCTCGCCACAGTAACCCTGAACGCAGCCGGTGTGGCTACGCTCACAACCTCCACGCTGGCGGTCGGTCAACATTCCATCACCGCGTCGTTTACCAACACGAACATCTACTTTCTGCCCAGTATTTCGCCTGTCTACGTTGAAACCATCCTTGTGTTTCCCACGGCAACCGTAGTGACATCGAACATCAACCCGCAGGAGATTGGCTCGCCGGTTACCTTTACCGCAACGGTCGCAGTATCTCCAGTGCCGGCGGGTTCAACGCCCGCGCCCCCGATGGGTGCGGTTACTTTTCTTGACGGCGCTAACCCACTGGGCACGGTAACTCTCGACGCCACGGGCACGGCCATGCTGACTACATCGTCGCTCCCGCTCGGCGCAAATTCCATTACGGCGTCTTATACCAGCACTGCGCCCGACTACCTGCCCAGTGTGTCGCCCATCTTTACAGAGACAATCGTTGTGGCATTGGGCAGCTTTACCATGACCATCTCGCCTCCATCGCAAACCGTTTATACCGGGCAAGCCACGCAGGACGTTAGGGTGACGCTCGCGTCCAGCGGTGGATGGGATCGGGATGTTAGTTTGTCCTGCGGTCAGTTACCTGCCGGCACCACCTGCACGTTTGTGCCGTCGACCATACCCAAGGCCAGCGGAAGCTCTCAGCTTGTTATTCAAACGACGGCGCCGAGCCAACCTGGGGCGAGTAAATCGGCAAGTAACTCGCGAACGCTGAGCGGGGCAGGGAAGGCGCTTGCTGCACTGGCGCTCGTCTTGATCCCCTTTGGAATATCATTCAGCCGGCGCTCATTGCGGCTGCGGCGCATGTTGTCCGTCGTTATCCTGGGTGCGGCCCTGGCAGCCATGAGCAGCTGCAGCGCTCCGAAAGACACGGGCGGCACTCCGCCAGGGGTCTACAATATCTCCATCAGCGCAACTTATTCAGGATATGGCGCGACGTTGACGCAAAGCGCCCAATTCACGCTGACTGTTCGATCCCTTTTTTAGCAAACAGACTGCCGGGAAACGGGGACCGGCGCAATTCGGAGCAACCATGCAAGATCGAAGAGCGGGCTACCATGCAATTTTGAAAATACTGGTCCCTCCAGCTAACTGCCTGGCGGTGTCCGTTCTGCTTGCCTGGTGTTTGATACTGTCGCCCAGCCGGCTTTCTTCGCAGGTGGTGCCGGCCGGGCGCGGTGCCGGCGACATTTTGTGGGTGGGAGCGGAGTACTCGAATTTTCTGCCGGATTTCGGTCCTGCTCAACGGATCAGCGGTTTCGGCGCTTACGCTGATTGGAACTTGAGCCCGCGGCTGGGCGTCGAAGGAGAAATGCGTTTTCTGCCTTTCGGCGGTTTCAGCGGCGAGTCGCAGGACACCTATATGGCTGGCCCGAGAATTGCGCTTCTCCAGCGCGGTAAGTTTGTTCCCTACGCCAAATGTCTTGCCGGCCTTGCGCAGAACGATTTTCCCTTCAAGATTGGAACCGGCAGATACTTTGCCATTGCGCCCGGAGGCGGCGTCGATTATCGACTCTTCGGTCGCATTGCACTTCGCGCTGATTATGAATATCAGCTATGGCCGACCGCTCCTGGTATTTCAGGCGAACCCAGCAACGGCATGAAACCGAACGGCTTCAGCGCGGGATTCGCCTACCGGATTTTTGGAAGGTGATAGCGAGCATCCGGAGCTGCGACTGGCGACTGAGTAGTGTTTCCGAACGAGTTAGCGTTGCGACACTTCGATGGGAAGACCGTTGCCGATCCCGCTCGTTTGTGAGATAACCTGGAGCGATCCGAGGACCGAAATCTTGACAGTAATCGGCTGATGCGGGTCGATGGAGTGACCGGGTTCCGGCGTTATATACAAGTCGTAATAACCGCGAGCGTCCCGGCGCATATCCGTGAAGGCATCGTGATCCGCAGGCTCGTGTTTAATCCCTTCTTTGAACCAGGAGTGCTCGGGCGAATAGGAATATCCTCCCCTGTGGGAATAACCGCCAAACGCGGGATCACCGCCGTCTACGACATAGAGCACAGCGATGCTCCTCGCCGCACCCTGAACCAGCGAAGTTGGCACTGATGCCCGCGCCGGTTGATTTCCCACGGGAACGAAGGAATTTCCGGTCCCGGTCACAATTTTTGCCTTGTCACTTTTCAGGGTGACAGTTTTGGCTCTCTTCAATGGTCCCGGTAAGTAGAGCACGAGTTTCCTTCCCGGGAATTCGCCCAGTTGAGTGACGGCTTCATCATAAGCCTGCTCATATGAGCCAGCCGCAGGCACGGCCGGCGCAATGGAAGTTGGACTTGCGGCATAGGCAGTAGCGCTGCCATCGGGCCGAATCACCGCCGTTTCCCAGCCTAACTTCCAAAGGCCCTTGAAGGAGCCCATAAGCCCTTTGAGCATTTTTTCCGGATCTTGAATCGATCGGTCCAGAACCACTAAAACGCGCGTATTCAAAAAACTGTCCCCGGCAGGCTGTTTCCCGCCATTGCGAACAGCCGCCTGGAGTCGCATCCCTCCCTGCTCAACCCAAAAGCGATCTGCCTTGATATTCTCAACCGTATCTCCGCCTGACCAGTGCAGAGTCATGTCCAGATGGAACCCGTCTGTGTGCTGAGGGGCCTGTGCCATAAGATCGGGGGATCCGCAAACGAAGGCGAGGATTGCGGCCGCGATGAATTCGCCGATTCTTGCGAAGCTCACAATCGATACCTCCTTGATGCACTTATCCGAAATTTCCATTCCGTTTGGACGGCGACGAGAGATTACACCTTGGAGCGGCCGGCTCGCCAACACTCGTGAATTCGTTCCCAGACGGCTGGTTATTCCAAAGAGTTGTCGAGAGCACAATCTATCCTTGCTTCTCGGCCTTGTGCGGCAGAAGTAGACTTATTCTTCGACGGCCAAGTGCCCAATATAGTTGCGCTCCGTTAAGGCTCAAGCCGTTGCAATTAACTGCACTTTACGTAAATAAATGTGCAAACACCACCATGCACTTGCCGCTCAGTGGATCAGGGCGCAATGATCCCCAAAAAGCGGAAATGAACGAGGAAATGATAACGATTACAATTGGGAAGAGTTGATACCGGATGAAGCGGGCTCAGGTTCCAGCCTTGAAACCCAGTGGCCTGTTCCACCGATCCGAAGCGCGAGCGTGTCCGCTCATCTGTACGCCAGTAGAGTGACCTGGACGTTGATGAGCTCGAAGACGGGATATCGAAGATCTTCCTTGAAATCAGACTCAGGTACCGAGGGTTAACCGCCCCGGGTCGATGACCAACGGGAAGGGAAGAGCAAGACGCCGTGAAGAAACCAGGAAGTTTCGCTCACTCCGAGTTGTCGGAGAGAATTGCAGGGCCAATGTACGAGGGCTATGAGTTATTTCGTGAAACCAAGATCAGGAATCGCAGGTTGAGGCAGGCAGTTGTTGTAATTCTTATGGTATTTGCCTGTATCGCAGTGAATCAAAAGGCAATCGCACAGGCAGCGCCAACGGCCCCCACGGGACTTACCGCGATTGCGGTTTCTCCCGACCAGGTTAATCTCAGTTGGACGGCGAGCACAGGGAGCGTGGCCGGATATTACGTGCTCCGCAACGGCGTGCAGGTGGGGTCGCCCACCGGTACTGATTGGCAAACCTCCAACGGAACAGCGACGGCCTATTCCGATGTCGATCTTGCTCCGAGTACGGTGTACGCCTATACCGTCGAGGCGTACGCGACCGGGGGCGCTGTGTCATCGCCTTCCGCAGCGGTAACTACCACGACCTGGCCCGCGATTACGATTCCTTCCGCGCCGTATATCCAGCCCTTCTACACCTGCGTCACGAATTACTACGTTTCGAAGACCGGCAGCGACACGAATAACGGGTCGAGTGGGAGCCCGTGGTACTCCATCGGCGCGGCCATGAACAACCTCAGCGGGCTGGGGGGCACACTGGGCGGCGTGTGCCTCAATATTGAACCCGGCACTTACACTGAGTCGGTCTACGGTAACGCGCTCAGCGGCAGCGCCGATACGCCCACCGGCTACTTTGTCCTGCGTTCCACTACTCCCCATGGCGCCATCATCCAACTGCCCCCGGGTTCAGGCGATTACACCAACGGGTTCTATTTTTCAGGGGCGAGCTACTATGTGATCGACGGATTCACAATAGTAGGAAGCGATGCGGCGCCGGACGTCGACGGCTCAGGGATCTACGCGGGCGGGACCAGCCCCACCCAATGCACATCCCACCACATTCGAATCTACAACAACATCTCTTACGGCTGGGGAGGTTCGGGCATAGCCACGGAACACGAAGACTACTTCGACATGGAAGGGAACGTTGCCTATAACAACTCAAACACGTCCATCTATGGGGAGTCCTCGCTCAACACCTGGGAGCCGGTAGCGCTGGATTCTAATACCTGGAGCGCCAGCACTATGGACAGTGCCAGCGTTCAATTTCATACGATCATCCGGTACAACGTTTCCTACAACAGTGCTGAAGTCAACATCGGCGCCAACCCGCACTACGACGGCAACGGCATAACTCTGGATACCTACAACGCCGTCTCCGGCTACGTCGGGTATACGCAGCAAACGCTGGTCGACACCAACCTGAGCTTCGACAATGGCGGCGGAGGAATCGTAACCGGGGGTTCCGGCGCCAGCTATGTGACCGTGCGCAACAATACGGCTTTCAGCAACTTTATCGACGCTCAGAATCCCTCCACAGGTCACGGCGACATATCCATAGAAAGCTCTGAGAGTTCTCACAATAATCTTCTGGTCAACAATATAGGCGTCGAGAACTCAGAGGCTTCTACCCAGAATTTTGCAATGGTTGATTTGGCGTTTACCTCGACGGATCCGAACACCAGCGAAACGTGGGCGAACGATCTGACGTTTGATGGCATCGCAGGGCAGTCATCGACCGCTACATCCAACACCAATGCGACCTTCACGGCGGCCAGCGGCGATCTGCTGGGAACCAATCCGCAGTTCGCGAATTACTTGAGCGGCAATTTCGCGCTGCAATCCACCAGCCCCGCAATTGGAGCAGGCACCACCGCGCATGGTGTTGCCGCCATCGATTTGGCCGGCAATCCTCGCACAACCAGCGGCGCGGTGGATATTGGCGCTTACCAGTATTCCTCGAGCGCAGCGGCTGTTACGCCAACCAGCGCACTTGTTCTCAATGCGCCGGCCACTGCCATGGAAGGCACGTCGATTAATATCCAGGTTTTCCTGCTAAGCAATGGAAGCGGCGCTCCAACCGGAAATGTGTCCATCCTTGCCGCCGAAGGAAGCGGCACGCCACAACAGCTGGCAGAGGCTTCAGCCGCGAACGCGCTGATTACCGCATATGCGGCGGGCGGCACGGGAACTACAGCTGCCGTGACATTTACGCAGGCCGGCACTTACACGCTTACCGCATCGTATGCAGGCGATACGAATTTTGCCGCGGGCACTTCTCCAAGTTATACCGTTATAGTGGCGGCGCTTCCACAGGTGGCAACGCCAACTTTCTCGCCTGTTGCCGGCACTTACACGTCTGTGCAATCGCTAACGATTAGCGACGCAACGCAGAACGCGACCATATACTACACCACCGATGGAAGCACGCCCACAACATCCTCGACCCAATACACCTCTGCCATTTCTGTCGGCAGTTCTGAGACCATCAACGCCATCGCAACTGCCAGTGGTTACGCCAACAGCGACGTGGCAACTGCGATTTATACCATCAATTTGCCACCCACCTTCACCATAGCCGTCTCGCCATCCGCATTGACCATTGCGTCCGGCGCCAGCGGCATGGTTACGGTCACCATCACGCCGCAGAACGGGTTCAACGCCGCGGTTTCCTTCGCCTGTTCCGGGCAGCCGTCCGGCACATCGTGCGGTTTCTCCCCGGCAACCGTGACGCCAACGGGCGCCGCGGCCACAACCACGCTCACGATTTCGGCATCTGCCACTGCCGGCAACGCGAACCGAAACGCCGTCACGCCGTTTTCAGGCGCCGGAGTAGCGTTATCTGCCATTCTGTGCTGTTGCGTGGGCTGGAGAAAACGGCAGAGTGTGCGGACGTTGCTTGTGTTGGCGACAGTCGCGCTCGGCCTCGGCTTGTTAAGTGGATGCGGCAGCGGGAGCGGTTCGTCCACTCCCCCACCAGTTACATCCACGGTTACCGTGACAGCGACGGCCGGATCGCTTCAGCAAACTACCACGTTTTCAGTTACCGTGAACTAACACAGTGGTATCTGAATGAATTGATTGAAAGGTTCGGATTGATTGCCGTAAATGTTATCGGCAGCATTGGAGTTATTGAGTTGAAAGTGAATATGAAGAGCCTATCCATGCTTAACAAGTCATTTCTCATTGGCATTTTTGGCTGCGTTGGCCTTCTCTCACAGCTGGTAGCTATAGGTCAGAGTCCGCTTCCGGCCCCCACGGGACTTACCGCGATTGCGGTTTCTCCCGACCATGTTAATCTCAGTTGGACTGCGAGCACAGGGAGCGTGGCCGGATATTACGTGCTGCGCAACGGAGTGCAGGTGGGGGCGCCAACCAGCACCGGATGGTCAACCGCTACCGGGACGCCGACGGCCTACTCCGATGTCGACCTTTCGCCGAGCACGGTGTACACGTATACCGTTGAGGCTTACGCTTCAGGGAACGTTGTATCATCGCCTTCCGCAGCGGTAACTACCACGACTTGGCCCGCGATTACAATTCCTTCAGCGCCTTACATCCAGCCCTTTTATACCTGCGTCACTAATTACTACGTTTCGAAGACCGGCAGCGACACGAATAACGGATCGAGTGGGAGCCCGTGGTACTCCATCAGCACGGCCATTAACTTTCTGACCGCGCAAGGGGGAACACTGGGCGGCGTGTGCGTAAATGTTGGTCCTGGCACGTATACCGAGTCAGTGTACGCGGATACTCTCAGCGGAAGTGCCGATACTCCGACGGGTTACTTTGTCCTGCGCTCCACCACTCCTCATGGGGCGACCATTGAGCTTCCTCCCGGCTCGGTGGATTACACGCAGGGAATCTGGTTCCTTAACGCGAGCTATTTCGTGGTGGATGGATTTGTGCTGGCCGGGAACAATGCCGCGCCAGACATTGACGGAACGGGAGTTTCTACGGCCGGCAGCAGTACGACGCAGTGCACTTCTCACCACATCAGAATCTACAACAACATCGCCTATGGCTGGGGCGGCGGCGGTATCGGCACGCAGATGGAGGACTACTTCGACGTAGAAGGAAATGTTGTCTACAACAACTCGAATACTTCCATCTGGGGGACGTCGGCACTCGGCGCCTATGAACCAGTCGCGCTCGATACCGGCACGTGGAGCGCCAGCACCATGGATAGTGCAAGCGTGCAGTATCACCAGATTTTTCGTTACAACGTTGCTTACAACAATGCGGAAGTTAATATCGGCGCCAACACGCACTACGACGGCAATGGCATAAGCCTGGATACGTTGAACCCTAACGGGTCAGACTACAACGGATATGCGCAACAAACGCTGATCGACAGCAACCTGTCGTTTGACAACGGCGGAGGCGGGATTGTAGAGGGAGGGTACGGCGCGAGTTACTTGACCGTACGCAACAACACTGCCTTCAATAACTATATCGACGCGCAGAATCCGTCGACAGGGCACGGCGACATTTCGCTGGCTGGATTTGTAAGTTCTCACGACAATATCATTGTTAATAACATCGGCGTAAATGATCCGAATGCGGAGCCCGACAATTATGCATTGATCGATGTTGGCGTAGGCTCGGCAGCCGACGAGAACATAAATGAGAAGTGGGACAATAACCTCTCATTTGATGGAACGCCGGGGCAGGCATCTATCTATGTTTCTAATACAACCGCGACGATAACCGCGGCGAACGGGAATCTGCTGGGCACAAACCCGCTCTTCGCAAATTATTTGAGCGGCAATTACGCACCGCAGTCCACCAGCCCGGTAATCGGCGCGGGCACTACCGCGTATGGGGTTGCCGCCATCGACCTGGCGGGAAATCCTCGCACAACCAGCGGCGCGGTGGACATTGGCGCCTACCAGTATTCCTCGAGCGCAGCGCCTGTTAGGCCAACCAGCGCGATCGTTCTCAATGCGCCGGCCACTGCCTTGGCGGGCACGCCGGTCAATGTACAGCTCTTCCTGCTGAGTAATGGAAACGGCACTCCAACCGGGAATGTATCCATTCTTGCCGCCGAGGGAAGCGGCACGCCACAACAGCTGGCACAGGCTTCAGCCGCGAACGCGCTGATTACTGCATACGCGGCGGGCGGTACAGGGACTACAGCTGCCGTGACATTCGCGCAGGCCGGGACTTACACGCTTACCGCGTCGTACGCGGGCGATACGAATTTCGCCGCCGGAACTTCTCCAAGTTATACCGTTATAGTGGCGGCGCTTCCACAGGTGGCAACGCCAACCTTCTCGCCTGTTGCCGGCACTTACACTTCTGCGCAATCGGTAACGATTAGCGACACCACGCAGAACGCAACTATCTACTACACCACTGACGGAAGCACGCCCTCATCAACCTCGACACAATACAGCGGCGCAATTTCCGTTGGCAGCTCCGAGACCATCAACGCCATCGCGACCGCGAGCGGTGACTCCGACAGCGATGTTGCAACGGCAGCATACACCATTAATCTGCCGCCAACCTTCACGATCTCGATCTCTCCGTCGTCCATGAGTATCGCGTCCGGCCAAAATGGATCGGCCACGGTAACAATCACGCCGCAGAACGGCTTCGCGGCCCAAACGTCCTTCGCATGCACCGGCCAGCCCACCAACGCATCATGCAGTTTCTCCCCATCAACCGTGACGCCGTCGGGCTCCGCCATCACGACAACGCTTACAGTCTCAGAATCAGCCTCTGCAGGCAATGTGCGCCCGGGCACCACCCTGCCGTTTCCAGCGGCAGGAATTGCTTTGTCCGGCATTCTGTTTTGCTTTGTGGGCTGGAGGAAAAGGCATCACATGCGGGCGCTGCTCACGCTGGCAATCGTTGCACTTGGCCTGAGCCTGCTCAGTGGTTGCGGGGGCGGCAGCGGGTCGTCCACTCCTCCGCCTGTTACGGCCACCGTTACAGTGACAGCGACTGCGGGATCGCTTCAGCAGACTACGACGTTCACACTGACGGTGAACTAGCAGAATGGCGGGTTAATCAAAGCAAGGCGCGGAAAGCTGGGAGCTCGGATTACCTGCCCCTCGATTCGAGGCAACGATTGAAGACCAATAAGAGCCGGAACTTCGCCAGTTCCGGCGTTATTCCTGAATAAGCAGGTTCAGGAGAATTGGTTTACTTTTGGCAAACACCATCGGTAGCACTGGAGTTAATGGGTTGAAGCTGAATATGATGAGCAAATCCAGATTGAACAAATTGTTTCTGTTGAACGCATTTTGCTGCGTTTGCCTTTTCTCGCGCCAGGCAGTAATGGGTCAAAGCCCGCTTTCCGCTCCGACGCAGATTGCCGCGGTCGGTGTCGCTCCCAGTCAAATTAATATCAGGTGGGCGGCCGGAACTGAGGGCGCAGGCGTGGCCGGATACAACGTCTACCGCGACGGCGAGAAAGTTGGATCACCGACCGGGACGGATTGGCGAACTGTTACCCGAACCGGGACCGCATTTTCTGACGTCGGACTCACACCCGGCACGACTTACACTTACACGGTTAAAGCCTTTGATAAAGCAGGTGATCTCTCGCCCGCATCCGCAACTGCATCGGCATCGACGCTGCCCGCCAGGACTGTTCCCAATCCTGTTTACATCCAACCGTTTTATTCCTGCGTCACCAACTATTATGTCTCGAAGGCCGGCAGCGCCTCGGGAGATGGATCACGCGCCAAGCCATGGAACTTCATCGGTGCGGCCATCGATTTCCTGGTTGCAAAAGGCGGCACGCATGGCGGCGTGTGCATTAATGTTGGCCCCGGCACCTACACCGAAGCCGTCAATGGAGGAGCGCTGAGTGGAAGCGCCGATACTCCGACCGGCTACTTTGTCCTGCGTTCAGAAACTCATCATGGCGCGGTCATCCAATTAACTCCCGGCAGTCCCGATTACACCTACGGGATACATTTCGACAATGCAAAGTTCGTCGTCATCGATGGTTTCGAGGTGGTAGGAAACAATTCTCCGCCCGACGTGGATGGTTCCGGCATCGAGGTGATGGGAAATGCAAGCGGGGGTGGCGCTACTTACTGCCCTGCCACGACTCAAACCCACCATATCAGGATCTTCAACAACATCTCTCACGGCTGGGGTGGAAGTGGAATCGGAACCGTCTGCACAGACTACTTCGACGTGGAAGGGAACGTGGTGTATGCCACCAGCAATACGTCGAAATGGGGAGTTTCCGCGATCAACACGTATGAACCGCTTGCACTGGACGCCAATTCATGGAGCGCAAGCACGATGGACATCGCCAGCGCGCAGTTCCACTTCATCATTCGAGACAATGTCTCTTACGATAGCGCGGAAGTCAATATCGGCCCTAACCCGCACTACGATGGAAACGGCATCCAGCTCGACACTTACAATGCTTATCCCGATAACAGCTATCATCCGTACCAACAAAAGACACTCGTCGAAAATAACCTGTCTTTCGACAATGGCGGCGGAGGCATAGTAACTGGCGGTCCTGGCGCGAGTTATATCACCATCAGCAACAATACGACCTTCAATAACTTTCTCGACGCTCAAAATCCCATTGGAGGGGGCGGCGATATCTCCATCTCTGGCTCGGAGAGCTGCCACGACAACGTTGTTGTGAATAACATTGCAGTGGCCAACACTGCGGCGAATCCCAACAACGTGGCATTCACCGACGCTTCGTTCGGGCGATCTGGCACGTTGAATACGAATGAGCTTTGGCTGAACAATATCTCCTACAACGGCACTGGGGGGCAGGCTTCGCTCCATCTTTCCAACACCACCGCTACCATCACTGCCGCAAACGGCAATATCCTGGGCGCCGACCCCATGTTCGTAAATCCCTCAAGCGGCGATTTCACGCTGCGGGCCGCCAGTCCGGCGATCAACGCAGGCTCCACGGCCTATGGCCATGCGCTCACTGACCTGGCCGGCAACGCACGCATGCATCAGGGAAAAGTGGACATGGGTGCATACGAGCTTCAATCGGGCGTTGCTTCCGATGCATCCGCCAGTACATCGCCTCTTGATTCTCCCCCAATGGGTTGGAACAGCTGGGATTCATGGGGCATCAGCATCAGCGAGGCTGAGTTCCGCGAAACAGTCCAGGCGATCCACGAGCGTCTTCAGACCTACGGATGGCAATACGTTGTCATCGACTATGGCTGGTTCGCTCAGCACCCGGAAAACTTCGACAAGCACCTGCCGCTTGGCCTGGTAATCTCCGGCGATGGGCGGTACATGCCCGCCGTCAACCGTTATCCCTCTGCGAGCAACGGACAGGGATTAAAGCCTATCGCCGACTATGTCCATTCATTGGGGTTGAAGTTTGGCATCCACATCATGCGCGGTGTTTCCCGCAAGGCGGTCGAAGACAATCTGCCCATCGAGGGATCGTCTTTCCGCTTCTCTGAGGCTGCCGATACCAACGACGTGTGCAGTTGGAACTCAGATAACTACGGGGTAAAGAATAATGCGGCCGGGCAAGCGTACTACGATTCCATCGCACGGCTCTATGCGGCGTGGGGTCTGGACTTTCTAAAGGTCGACTGCGTCTCGTTTCCATATAGAGCCGGCGAAATTCAGATGCTGGACGCTGCAATCCGCAAGACGGGCCGTCCGATCGTTTTGAGTCTTTCTCCGGGTCCAACCCCGCTCGACGAGGCCGGAAATGTTCGTGAACACGCTCAGCTCTGGCGTATCTCCGATGATGTCTGGGATATCTGGTCCAAGCCTGCCGACGCTGCCCGGTTCCCCCAATCGGAACAAAATCAGTTTGAGCTTCTGGCTGCGTGGGCTCCGTATATCGAGGCGAACCACTGGCCCGACGGCGACATGCTCCCGATTGGCAATCTCGGCCCCCGTACGCCGGTTGGGCCGGGCCCGGCCCGCGCTTCGCGTCTTACTCACGACGAACAGCGAACCATGATGACTTTGTGGTCGATTGCGCGGTCTCCGCTGATTCTCGGATCGAACGTGCTGAATATGGACCAATTTACCGAGTCGCTGCTTACCGATCGGGAGATTATTTTTGTTGACCAGCACTCGACCAATAACCATCCAGTTCTTCAACGCGATGACACCGTGGTGTGGACGGCAGATCCGCCCGCAGGATCGCAGACCGCGGGCGCGCATTACATCGCGGTGTTCAATCTTTCAGACCATGAAAGGACCGTGGTTAGTTCATGGCCCGATCTGCAATTGCCGGCGGGTTCGCATCCTGTCAGGGATTTGTGGAAGCAGGCCGATATTGGCCAGTTGGATCGGTTGGAGGTGACTCTGGCGCCTCACGGCTCCGCAATCTTCCTCGTAGGACAGCATGACCAGAGGTTAGCTGCTCTGAGATAATGCGGTGTCGGTTTTTGACCGCTGCCGGGTGACCTCTAAATAGAGGAGTGCGGGGAAATTGTGGGAAACGGTCCGGAGAAACCTGACGGTGCGTAGACAGTAATGGGTAGTGTGAGACTCCGCGGTTCCAGCTCAAACTGGAATGAAACGAATGTGAAGAGCCAACCGCCCGGAAACAGGGAGTTGTGGGACAGAATCTCGGGGTAACTGGAAACAACGTTATTGATTCAAAGGAGAAAGTCAGATGAAGTTAAGATCAGCAGTTTACTTTGCCTTGGCCGCGGGGCTCATTTGTATGCCTATGGCCGGCTTTGCCCGGCAGGATGCGCCGGCGGGTGCGCAGCCTGCCGCCAATTCAGCGCCAGGCGCTTCAAATTCGAGTCAGGCCGGCGCTGTGAGCCTCGACGTGTATGTGGCCGATAAATCGGGTGCGCCGGTGACCGGCCTGCAGGCGTCGGACTTCAAATTAACTCTGGACAAGAAGCAGCAGCAAAACATCGTCTCGGTACGTGCCCTCGCCAGCGCGGGCACAGCGGACGATCCGCCGGCTGTGGCTGTTCTGGTACTGGACAATGTCTGCGGTTCGATTCTGACCGTTTCGCAGGAGCGGCAGATGCTCGACAAATATTTCGACGAGAATGGCCAGCTCCCTATTCCTATTTACCTGGTCATTTTGACCGATCAGGGAATGAAGATTCATACTCCAGCCACGCAGGACGGGAAGGTGCTAAAGGACTTTCTGGATGCCAACACAAACGACCTGCACAACCTGCTGAGGCCGGACGGCTGGACTGGCGAGATGGAACGCGCGCAGGTGTCATGGAAGACGCTGGATTACATCACCTCGCAGGTGGGCCCTATGCCGGGCAGAAAGCTATTTATCTGGTTGAGCCCGGGCTGGAATCTGCAAACCAATGGGCAGTGGGACGGCGCGAGCAAGAGTGATGAGCAGCAGCTTTACGACCATGCTGCTAAGGAATTGACAGCATTGCGAACGGGCCGGGTGACGCTGTATCAAATTGACCCGTGGGGGCCGGATCACGAGATGAAGTTTGCGCCAATTTACGAGGCATTTGTCAAGGGCCTGGAAAACCCCAAACACGCTGATTACGGGTATTTGCTTCTGCAGATTCTGGCCATACAGAGCGGCGGTCAGGCTCTCTATCTGTCGAACAATATGTCAAGCTTAATTACCAAATGCCTTGACGAATCGAAGTCATATTACACGCTCACGTTCAATCCGCCTGCTGGAGATCATCCAACCGAGTATCACTCCGTTGAGGTGCAGGTTGACAAGCCAGGCGCAAAGGCGCGCACGAGAACGGTCTACTACAGCAACCCGGCGGCGGCTGCAGCCAAGTAACTTGCCGGCATTAAGGCCTGCAACCAGGCGCCGGCGGAATCATGCATTTGCGATACGTGGGATACAATGATCGATCGAGAGCGAGGGCGCTTTGCGCGGGCCGATTCGCGAGGGGCTGGAGCTGGCGCGCAGCCGCTAGTGTTCTGGCTGGTTATCCGAGCTCTCCGATCGTCCATTTTGCCAAAGGCAGATGCTATAGTTCCGTTATGTACCGGGTTTTAACTCTGCTTGTTCTGGTTTCGATGGCTTCATCGGCCGCCGCGGCGCCAGCGCAAAATAGCTTTGACGAAGTGGCGAAGCAGGCAACCAGTGCGCGGAGTGGAGACCGGGCGACCGAGGCAATCGGGCTTTATCGCGAGGCGCTCCGGATGCGTCCGTCCTGGGACGAGGGATGGTTATGGCTCGGCACGCTGCTTTACGACCAGAACCGTTATCCCGAGGCGCAAGCCGCATTTGGGCGCTTTGTCACGATTAAGCCGCAGGCCGGCCCCGTCTGGGCCATGAAGGGGCTTTGCGAATACGAGTCGGGCGACTATGCCCAGGCGACAAAAGACCTTCAGACCTGGGGTCGGGGAGACTCTCATGGGCACGGTGATTTGACAGAGGTGGCTGCCTTTCATTGGGCAATGCTCTTAACGCTGCAAGGCGAGTTTGTACGTGCGCTCTACATCCTCGCAGACAGGGCCGAACACGCCGGGGAGAGCCCGCTGCTGGTTGAGGCCATGGGCCTGGCCTCGCTGCGGATGGCAAATATACCCGAAGATTATCCTCCGGAGTTTCGCGAGCGAGTCTGGTTGGCCGGGAAATCCAGTTTCTATGCTTCAATGCATGACTATTCCCGGAGTGAGGAATATTCCCATCGATTGCTGGCCAAATATGGCCAGCAGCCGGAAGTTCACTATCTTGAGGGTACGCACCTGTTGTTTGAACTAAAGCCGGAATTGGCAGCGCAGGAGTTCCGCAAGGAACTTGAGATATCGCCTCAACATACTCCTGCCATGCTGGAATTGGCTCGAATCGATATTGATGCCGGCAATCAGACTGAGGCCCTATCCCTGGCTAAACACGCGGCGGAAATCGAGCCCGCGAACCCCGACAGCCATAACATCCTGGGCCGTGCCTTGCTCGCAACCGGACAAGCAAGCGAAGGCTCGAAGGAACTGGAGACGGCAGAGCGGCTTGACCCTAATAATTCTCAAATTCATTTTCATCTCGCTACGGCTTACCGGCAATTGGGACGCAAAGAGGACGCCGATCGCGAGATGGCAACGTATCTGGCACTTAAAAAGAAGTCGCAGGATCTGGATCAGGCCGCGAAGAGTCCGAACGCAGAGCGTCCTCTGGAGCCGCCCGAATGATCGCGATTCTGGTTCCGCTGCTGTTCACACTTACAGTCTCAATGCCGCCGCAGAGCGCGCAGCTTCCTGCCCGGAGCACGACTGCTGCTAAGAATTCAGACGCCTTTGATCGGCTCGCCGAAGCAGCGAAACAGTCGCGCGAGCAAAACCTCGACGACTCGGCGATTGATGATTATCGGCAGGCGTTGGCGATCAAGCCGGGATGGGATGAAGGCTTGTGGTACCTGGGCGCGTTGCTTTACGAAAAAGACAATTACCCTGAAGCCTGCACGGTGCTAAGGCGTTTTCTCGCTCAGAACCCGAACAGCGGCTTTGGATGGGCGATGTTGGGATTGAGCGAGTATGAGTCGCACAAATACACGCGCGCCCTCGATGATCTGCAGCAGAGCGTGGTGACAGGGTTAGGCAATGACAAAAACCTGAGGGCCACTGTTTCATACGTCACCGCAATTTTGCTCACACGATCAGAAGAGTACGATGCGAGCATGGATATTCTTTTGGCCAGGGTAGCATCCGGCGCGGAGCCGACGCAGTTGATCGAGCCTCTCGGGCTTTCTGCGCTGCGCCTGCCGTTCTTGCCTGCCGAGATTCCAGCCGATAGCAAGGAAATGGTTCGAATCGCAGGTGAAGCGGTGCTTGATTTAGAGGAACAGCACTACCCTGAAGCCGACAAGCTCTTCGACCAATTGGAAACATCGTATCCCGACCAACCTGGGGTCCATTTTCTTGTCGGCGTCCGTCTTCTGGATTCGCGCCCTGACGACGCAATCAAGGAACTGAAGCGGGAGATCGAAATCTCACCGTCGCATGTGCCGGCGAGGCTCCGGCTGGCGGATCAATACATCAAACAGCAGAATGTCGATCAGGGCATACAGTACGCTCGAGAAGCTCTGAAGCTTGCGCCCAAGAACCCTTCGGCTCACATGGTGCTGGGCGAGGGCCTGATTGCCAAAGGAGATTCCGCGGGTGGCATTCATGAACTGGAAACAGCGCGCGATGCTTCGCCTGACATGGTGAGAGTTCACTGGGACCTGGTACGGGCTTACACAGCCGCCGGGCGCACCGCGGATTCCGACCGGGAGAAAAGCGAGATTGAGCGAATCAGCAAGCAAAGCTCGGCTCTTTAAGAGCTCCAATGCATGGAGGCTTCTCTGGCCGCCGAGCATTGCATTTGCGCCCCTGTTGCTCTTGTACGCGGGAGCGGCGGTTTTGTCTTCTCAAACACCGGCTTCGAGCCCGGCGCCGGCCAAGGCGCCAATCCACTTCACGCCCCGGCCGATTGCTTTTTCACTCGACAGCGACGAAACTCCCGAGCGGCACGTACCTGAGACCATGGCCGGGGGAGTCGCCGTTTTCGATTACAACAATGACGGCTATCCTGATATTTTCTTCGCCAATGGCGCAGACATACCGAGCTTGAAGAAGACTTCGCCTCGATACTCCGACCGCTTGTTCCGCAACAATGGGGACGGAACATTCACCGACGTTACTGAGAAGTCGGGCCTCGCCGGGATCGGCTATGACGTAGGCGTTGCAATCGGCGATTACGACAACGACGGCAATGAGGACATTTTTGTCGCCGGCGTGTATCGCAACACTCTCTACCACAACAACGGCGACGGGACATTTACCGATGTCACTGAAAAGGCGGGCCTGGCGCGCCCCGATAAGCAGTATGGGCCGATGTGGTCTGTGGCCGCCGTTTGGGTGGACGTGAATAACGACGGCCTGCTCGATCTCTTCGTGGTCAATTATCTGCGCTGGGACCCGGCGCACGAACCGTCGTGCAAGGTGAACGGCAAACCCGATTACTGCCATCCCAAATTCTTCGATCCACTTCCCGATCAGCTCTACCTTAATAACGGGGATGGCACGTTTACCGATGTTTCAGAACAGTCTGGGATCCGCGCACATCCTGGAAAAGGGATGAGCGCGGCTATTGCAGATTTCGATGGCAATGGACGGCCGGACATCTTTGTAACCAACGACAAGCTATTCAATTTTCTGTTTCGTAATGACGGTAAGCAGCATTTCGAAGAGGCTGGATTCGAAGCCGGAGTGGCGCTTTCGGAGCATGGCAATCTCATCTCCGGGATGGGCACCGACGCCCAGGATCTTAACAACGACGGATTTCCCGACATTGTTTTTAGCGCGCTGGTCAACGAGACGTTTCCCATTTTTCAAGACAACGGCAAGGGTGACTTTACTGAGATCACCGCGCGCACCGGCATGACGGCGCTCAGCAGCCCCATGTCCGGGTATAGCGTCAACATTGCCGATTTTGACAACGATGGCCGTAAGGACATTTTTGTGGCTCGGGGCGATGTTCAATCGCCCGACATGGCCGCGCTTGTGCAGATCGATCAGCCCAACACGGTCTTCAGAAATCTTCCCGACGGCCACTATTCCGCACTGACGGCGGAAGCCGGCTTCGACGCGCTTCCTCCGCGCCGGCACCGCGGCGCCGCCGTGGGCGATTTCAATCGCGACGGGAAACTGGATATTGTAGTCACCGCGCTGAGTGCTCCGGCGGAAATCTGGATGAACGACAGCCCGAACCAGAATCACTGGCTGGAACTGGCTTTGCGAGGGACGAAAAGCAATCGCGACGGAATCGGAGCGCGCATCAAGATTGTGGCTGGAGGGCAGTCCCAGTACGTTTACAAATCCAACGCGTCCGGTTACGCCTCTTCCAGCGCCGGGCCGGTGCACTTTGGCCTGGGTACGGCGAAGATGGTTGACGAAGTTGAAATCAGGTGGCCGTCAGGGACAGTTCAGCTGCTGAAAGACATTCCGACGGACCAGATACTACCAGTGACAGAACCCAAATAACTTTGATTAAGGATGAGGCTGAGGCGCAGCCTGGTCACGGACCTTCTGGTCGAGTGCGAGTATCGCGGCCTGCTCGCGCTCGCTGTCTTTGACGCGATGCAAACGTGCATACAACGAGGCGAGCTGAACATGGACTTCTTTAAAGTCGGGAGATTGATGCTCGACTTGTTCAAAATCCGCCAGCGCTGCTTCAACCCGTCCTCTCGCCAGCTTCAGTAAGGCAACCTGAAATCGAGCTTCAAGAGAGGCGGGCCGCAGCTTTTGCGCCTTCTCTATATAGGGAGCAGCAGCTTCAATATTGCCGTCGTAACGCAACATGCCGCCGAGATAGAGATTTGCTTCGAAATCGCTTGGATCAAGCTGAAGCGCTTTTTGAAATGCCGTTTTTGCTCCAGCGCGATCTCCGTCGTCTTGCAGAGCCTGCCCATACAGCGACCATGCGCCCGGCAGATTTGGGGTGGCATCGAGCGCCTTGCGAATCGATGTTACCGCTGCCTTGTTATCGCGTGCGGCAAGCTGCGCGGCCCCTGTCAGGAGATCGACTTCACTTTCATTCGCTGTCATTGCAAGCTGGTTGATGATCGCTTTCCCCTTCTCGATTTGCCCGGCGCGAATGAGCCCCATACCCAACGCGAATTCCACGGCACGATCGTTCGGGTCCGCATCGTAAACGGGTTGCAGCAGGGCTATCACATCCTGGTTATGGCCCAAACGGAGGTAACAATCGGCCAGCAGATAGATCGACTGCTTGTTCTCAGGGTGCAGCGCTCGCAAGCGCTTGAGGTCGGCGGCGGCGGCACCGAACTCAGCCTGTTTGTAATAAGCTAACGCACGGTCGAGAAGAATCTTCTCGTTATCCGGGGCTCGTTTGAGCGCTTCATCGTACTGAGCTACCGCATTGCTGTAGTCGCCGATATGGGCCAGCGCCACCCCTAAGTTTGTCCGCGCCGCCACAGAATCAGGCTGAACTTTGAGCAACTCTTGATACAGGTGAATTGCCTGTTGCACATCGCCGCGGTCATAAGCTGCATCGGCATCCCGGCCCAGTATTTCAGGGGACTGGACCTGGCCAGCAGCTTGAAGCCCGAGAATTGCGAACGCGCCGACGAGACACGAGGCTATGAGCTTTACGGAGAATGCAGGCTGACACATAACTCGGCGCCGCAGCAAAATGCATGCACCACGACTTGGTTTTATCCCCATTTCTCGTTAAGGATAGCAAAATCGAGCCATCTACTGACTATGCACGGCCAGCGATCATTGCTCGTCTGTTCGCGTAGAACTCTTAGACACGTGACATGGTGAGAATGAACCCGCCAAAAAGCCGACCTGGGAAGATAGAATTCCAGTTGAATTGTTTTGAGGAATATAGCGAATGCAACTTAATTCGAAGCTGATCAGGGCTACACTGACGGGCGCTTTAGGCGGCTTGCTCTTTGGATTTGACACGGTAGTAATCTCAGGCGCGATCGACGCGCTGGTTCGCCTCTACAGTCTCAATCCGCACGACAAGGGATTCACTGTAGCCATCGGACTGGTGGGTACGGTGATTGGCGCGCTGAGCGCGGGGCACATCGGCCAAAGGCTGGGCAGCCGCGAAACCCTGCGCATTACGGCGCTGCTCTATATTTTCTCGGCGCTGGGCTGCGGGTTGGCATGGAGCTGGCCGTCGTTCCTGGTGTTTCGCTTTATCGGCGGCCTGGGCATTGGCGCGTCGAGTGTGCTGGGCCCGGTATACATTGCAGAGCTGGCGCCGGCCAAGTGGCGCGGCCGGCTGGTTGCGACGTTCCAGTTCAATGTGGTCTTCGGTATCATGCTGGCCTACGTTTCAAACTATCTGATTCGCACCATGCACCTGGGCGCCGCGGAATGGCGTTGGCAGGTGGGCATTGCCACATTGCCCGCGCTGGCGTTTTTCGGGCTTCTATTTGGCATTCCTCGCAGCCCGCGCTGGTCGGCTTCGCATAACGAGATCGATGAAGCCCTGGCCGTGTTGAAGATGATGGGCGATCCCGATCCCAAGGCCGAGCTTGCCGACATTCAGGCTGCGATTGCGCAGGAACATGCGACCGCGCATGAGCCGGTCTTTCAATGGAAGTATCGATTCCCGCTTTTCCTTGCTATCTCGATCGGAGCATTCAATCAGCTCGCCGGCATTAACGCGATTCTCTATTACCTGAACGACATTTTTGCTTATGCCGGCTTCAACCAGGTCTCGAGCGATCTGCAGGCCATTGTGATTGGCGCAACCAATCTTGTGTTTTGCGTGATCGGCATGTCGCTGATCGACAAGGCTGGACGAAAAACGTTGCTGCTGATTGGCGCGGCCGGCTGTTCGAGTTGCCTGGGCGGCGTGGCGTGGGTATTTAATTCGCATGCGCATCAAAGCGCGCTCTTGTGGTTGCTGGTGACATACATCGCGTTCTTCAGCGTCTCGCAAGGCGCGGTGATCTGGGTCTATCTTGGCGAGGTGTTTCCCACGTCGGTGCGCTCAAAAGGGCAGGGGGTGGGCAGCGCGAGCCACTGGTTTATGAACGCCGTAATCGCGCAGATGTTTCCTGTAATCGTGAACAAGATGAGCACAGCATCGCCATTCATTTTCTTTGCGGTGATGACGGTGGTGCAGTTTTTCGTGGTGCTGATGGTGTATCCGGAGACCAAGGGGCAGACGCTTGAACAGCTGCAGCGGAGATTGATGCGGGCATAGAATTGTGGAACTGTGAACCGAGTGCCGCCAGGCGATTGATTCCATTGTGGGCGCGTTCACAGTGTCACAGGTTTTAAAACCTTTTGTGTGTTTTGGGGCCTCCATCGCGGCTCTTTGCAGTGATTGTCTTTTTCATGCTCTTTATCCTTCTACCTACTAGTGTGCTCCGGGAGGAGTTAATTATCGGCAAAGGAAAATGGGTTTTTTTTCGAGCCGGCCATCCGGGGCTATTATCGCTTCTCCCCTTCCGGGGTGAGTTGCCGAGTTTGTTTTTGTGGTTCGAGCCGTGGGGCGCGGGGAGGGCATTTTTGGCTTGCATCCCCGGTTTCGTGCCTTGATTGGGACGGGGTGGTTGAGGTTCGTGGTATCCCAGGTCCCCAAACGCGAGGGACCTGGGGCACCCAGTTTTGTGCGTGGTTGAGGGTGGAATGTTGGGGTTCGTGGTATCCCAGGTCCCCAAACGCGAGGGACCTGGGGCACCCGGCGTTGTAGCTATCCGAGTTTGCTGACTTTGATTTGCAATTTGTCGAAGTCTACAGTTCCCAGGCCGCGAGCGGCGCACATTTCCAAATAGGGCAGCTTGGCGGGGTCGAGATCCCAGTAAGCCTTGGCTACGTAAGCGTCGATGGCTACGGGATCGGTGCCCGCCACCATGGTCTTGTTGAGGGCTACGTCTTCAAGATTGCCGCCAGTGGGGCCGTTGCGCAGCAGTACGCGATAGCAGTCCAGCAGAGTGAGAGTGGGGAGCATGAAGCTGGCCAGGTCGGTGAGGCTCTGGTGAATCTGCTGGTGCAGGCGATTGCGTTCTCCGCCAAGAATGCCGTACCAGTTTTTCATGCCCAGCGTGGCGCCCACCAGGCTGTGCTGCTTGGCGATGGGCAGATTGATGATTTTGTCGGCTTCAAGGAACGGCGTAAATACCGGCCAGTTTTTGAGCACCACGCCGCCGAGATCGACTTCGCGGAAGAGCGACGGATCAGGAAGAATTACTTCAGCGCCCTCGGCATGAGCGGCCTGCTGAATGCCGGAGCGTAGAAAGCAGCGTCGCGGATCGTTGCAGCTTACGTCGGTGACGATGACCCGCTTTGCGCCGGCCTGCCAGCACTGCCTTACGACTTCGGCTACGAGATCGGGATTGGTGTTGGCGGCTTGCTCAGGCGTGCGATCCCAGGCAATGTTGGGCTTGAGAACTACGACGTCTTGCCTGCGAACGAAGCGGCCGATGCCGCCTAGATTTTCGAGGGCCTGCCGCACCAACTCGGCAGGTTCTCCGTTCTGGACGATGGTGATCTGCGGGAACTGCGGATCTGCGGCGATGCGGTGGTCGCGCCGTGACTGCTCGGCCACAGATGGAACCGGCCGGGCGCTGTGATCGTTGAGCCAGACACCCAGGCCGGCGGCGCCCGCTGCGATGCCGCCTACGCGAAGCAGTTGCAGCATGGCTTCGCGGCGCGTCATCGGTGGCTCGTTCGGCTTAAGTGTTGCGCTGGTGTGGGGGGATTCCAAGTTCATTACCATCCTCTAGAAAGAAACAAAACCGACTGCCGGGATATTGAGATTTGAGATCTCCCACTTTAGCGACAAGAACAGAGAGGTCGCGAGGGTGGGGCACCCAGATTTTTCGTCCATCGCTGGTCGGAAACGCTGATGATGGGGTGTTCAGATTTCTACCCTTTGAATGCGCTTGGGATCGTTGGTTCCCAGGTTGCGCGTGGCATCGGCGGCAGCGGCAATGTAGCGCGGCGGACGCCCGTCGGCTTCGAGCGTGGGCAGGCCTGCTTCAGCACGTTTGCGCTCGATCATCTCCCACGCAATGGCGTCGAGAGCCACGCGGTCTTCGCCGATGAGCAACGTGTTGGGATACCAGAGACGCTCGGGATGGAAGCCGGGACCGCCGTCGAATACCGAAGACATGGCGTCGCCGATGGTGAACCGCACCTTGTCGCGAATGGTGGGAATGCAATTGAGGTCGGCAACGGCGGGATTGCAATGGTTGGCGTGCAGCGTGTTCGGCTTGTCGACCACTCCATACATATTTTTCATGGCGAAGGTTACGCCGGCTCCCTCGTGATCTTTGAGGATGGGCATGTTGATGACCATGTCGCAGTCGCGGGTGAGGATTTTGGTCAAGCGGATGCGCGCCACGCCCCATGTCGACTCCTCATCTTCCCAGCCGGCCACATCGGAGGAATAGGCGCGGAGCTTGCTGGGGTCGGTGTTGACGGTCATGCCGCACGATTGCAGGAAATGAACGTTCTGGTCGAAGACAATAATGTTGCCGGGCTTGACGCCGGCCTGCTGTAGCCGCTCGGCCACGGCCATAATCAGCGCCGGGTGCGTAGCGATGCCTTTGCTGCCAAGACCGTTGACCTTGAGGCCAATTACCTTGTCTGTAGGCACCAGCGACTTCCAGGCCGCGATTGGCTTGGCATGGCCCGTGTAGGCTGCAATGGCGCGGTCGAGCAGGTTGCGAACGCGCCGCTCGTCAGGCTGCGCAGTGGTGTTCGTGCCGACGCCATGCAACTCCGGATCGCGGGCGATGACGATTTTAGATTTGGCCGCGGATACACTCTCGGCCCGCACTGCCGCCATGCCCAACTTGCTTGCGGAGCCAATCAATACCGCTCCTGCTGCTACTTCTTTGAGAAACTCTCTGCGGTCTTTCATTTTTTTCCTCGCTTTGGTTATCGTGTGAGCCGGAAATGGCAGTCACAATTTGGCTTCAACGCCATGCGCCAGGGCCAGCAGTGCCTGCTGGGTATCGGGCGTGGAGCTATAGGCAACAATGCGCACGAGCGACGCGCCTTTGCGAAACGTGACGCTCTGTGCGAACGCGACGCCTTCGTCGCCCAGCGAAACGCCTTTGCCGCTGCCGGATACATCGCCGGCAAAAATCTTGTGCGCTCCCGCTGAGTCGCCCATGGTGTACACGTCCACCACTGCTTCAAGGTTGCCCTGGTAGTTGTAATCGGAGGTGGAAGTGGTGACGACTCCGGCCTGAATGTAGTGATCGGCGTCGCCATCGATGTATTGCCAAAGATCTTTGGACGCAAACACGCGCGTGTCGGTCGTCTTTTGCCAACCGGCGATCGCGCCCGAGGCAGGGAAGGGATCGACAATGGATTTTTTGCAGCCAGTGCCGGCAAGAAAGATTGCGACGGTGAGCGCCGTTACCGCTGCCTTCAAATTGTTGTTCGACAACATTGTTAATTAGTCTCCCTTTACTTTCGGTTCAGCAGCACCTGGCTGCTGGTTGAGCGGCTTTCTCCAATGCTGGTGACATACACGGCGGGATGCTCCTGCAACGGGCAGGCGTATTCGCAAGCGCCGCAGCCCACGCAGCGCGTGGGATCGATGTGAGGCTGCTTGAGCGATTTAGTATTGCCGCTCGAGTCAGTAACCTGAACATCTTCGAGATAAATCGCCTTGGGCGAAACCGGGCACCACTCCTCGCAGACAATGCAATCGGTGGCCATGGCCCACGGCAAGCAGCGGCCACGGTCGTAAAAAGCAGTACCCAGGCGCACCGGCTGGCCTGCGTCGTTGTGCGCCGCATCGGCCGGCGAAGCGCAGTCTGCAACCCAGCCTTTTTCCTTCGGCGTGATCTGCCAGATTGCGCCGGTGGGGCACACCGTAGAGCAGAGCACGCAGCTTGGCTCGCAATAACCGATGCGCGGAACCAGCGTTGGCGTCCAGATGCCTTCAATGCCGGCCTGAGCGAGCGTAGGCTGCAATGCGTTGTTGGGGCAAACCTTCATGCACTCGCCGCAACGGATGCAGCGGGACAGAAAATCGGGCTCGTCGAGCGCGCCCGGCGGCCGCAACAGGCGATCGTCGCGATCTTTGCCGAGGGCTGTGCCCACATGCATGAGCGGAACTATTGCTGCGCCCGCCGCCAGCCCGGTGACCGTTCTGCGGCGGCCAAGATCGGGCGACGCGACTTGATTTTCTTTTCTGAAAAACCGGAACGAGAGTGCGTGATCGGGACATGCACCGATGCAGTTCATGCACATGAGGCACTCGGCCTTACGCCACGGCTTGCCACCCACGGGATCATCGCCGCCCTGGCAGTGAAGCAGGCAGCGGTTGCACTGGTTGCATTTTTCAGCGTCCTTATGGAGGCCGAGGACGGACCACCGTGAGACTGCGCCAAGCAGTGCGCCCAGCGGACAGATGGCGCGGCACCAGAAGCGCGTTACGTGCAATCCCGCAGCCAGAATCAGCAGGAACAAAAGCCCAAGCAGCAGGCCTTGGGTAAAATGTGACTGGCGAAAGTCGAGCACCAGGGCCTGCAAAATAGTGTGGATGATTTGGCCAGTTGATTGAAGCACTGCGACGTGGCTGTGTTCGAGAGGCGCAAGCGAGGCACCCGCTGCGAAATTGAGCGCGGGCAGGATCGCGAGGCCGATGGAGCGGACCAGCAGGCTGAAAGGATCGAGCCAGCCGATCGCCATTGAGCCGAACATTGCCGCCGCAAGGCCGGCGAGAAGCACCACGTACTTCACGGTCTGCCAGCGTTTGTAACGGTTCGATTCGATGCGCTGCTTGCCGCGCTTGGCTTCAGAAGGCATGCGGCCCACGAACTGCTGTAGTGTTCCCAGCGGGCAAATCCAGCCGCAGAAAAACCGGCCCAGAAACAGAGTGGGCAGCAGAACGGCCAGGCTCCAGACGAGTCCGCGATACAGCGCGTGACTGGCCAGCGCGTTGGCGATTGCCACCAGCGGATCGAAAAGAAAGAACAGGCGAACAGGGGCACGCACGCCGGGCTCGTTGGCCGCGCCCGAGGCCGAGCGCAGCGAAGTAAGCACAAGCAGCACAAGAAAGAGCAGCAGAAAAAGGATCTGCGAGATTCTGCGCAGCAGTGGCAATCTGGAGCGAATCAAAGCTCTCTCCCTGCTTAATTTGGAGAAAAAGTGAGTAAGAGAAATGTTAGGCGGCGAAGCGAGTGCAAGCGGTGACATCTGTCACGTGTCGGGCCAGCGCGCAGCCAGGAATTCATATGCTGCAACGCGAAACCATCCAGAGCCATCCAATCGATGAGCGGCGGTGTTTGGGGCTGCGGGGCGAATCGAGAACGGGCAGGGCGGATACTGACCCTGTGATAGTCTGTTTTCAGTTGGTTTGAGACGGCGGAGTCGGACTTAACGTTCGATCTTCCGTTGCGCCAAAGCAAATATTCTCCGCTCCCCAAAAAATTCCGCGGAGTCTGCGTGATTCTCAATTTGCAACCAGAAGCGACACTCGATGACTGCGCCTCCGGCGTACCCTCGTGGCTCATGAGTTTCGCGCCTCGCCGCGGGCTCTCCAACGGTCACCTGCAAACGATTGTCGGCAACTTTTATCCGCGGCCGGTTTTTCCTCTCGAAGTTGAATCGGAGACTGTGCTGGTTGATCCGGCCGATGGCAGCCGCGTGCTGTGCCATTGCCACTGGCAGCCTGAGCCGGTCCGCGCCTCGCGGCTTACAGTCATTCTTGTTCACGGGCTCGAAGGCTCGTCTGACTCGCGCTACATCCGCGGCATTGCCGCGCGCGCGTATGCAGCGGGCATGAACGTGGTGCGCATGAACATGCGCAACTGCGGAGGCACCGATCAGCTAACGCCGACGCTCTACCACTCCGGACTTTCGGGCGACCTGGGTGCGGTGATCGAGCATTTCACCGGCCGATACAATCTTGGGAGTGTGGCCCTGATTGGCTACTCGATGGGCGGGAACCTGGTGCTGAAGCTGGCCGGCGAGTGGGGAAACCGTCGGCCGCTGGTCGCCGTAGCAACGGTGTGCCCTGCCATCGACCTTGCGGCTGGCGCCGATGCGCTTCATGAACCTGTCAACCGGCTCTATGAGAGGCGTTTTCTGCAGGGGCTTCTGCGCCGGTTTCGCCGCAAGGCCGAGCTTTTCCCTGAGATTTATCGGCTCGCAGACATCGGTCAAGTGCGATCGATCAGGGAGTTCGACCACAAGATTGTTGCGCGCTATTGCGATTTTGCCAGTGCCGACGATTACTATTACCGCGCCGCAAGCGCGCGCGTTGTCGATCGCATCGAGGTGCCTGCGCTCATTTTGTGCGCGCAGGACGATCCGTTCATCCGGCTCTTCGCCGAGACACGCGCACGCCTGACGGCGAACCCGCACATCGTATTTGTGGAACCGCGCCACGGGGGCCATTGCGCGTTCCTGGGACCTGGGGCCGGCGACGGAATCCATTGGGCCGAAGCGGCGGTCGTCCGTTACATAGCCGATGCCGCTGCGGGTATAGCGGGAGGCGCAGCTCGATACAGAGCAAGTGATTTGAAGCTAGAATAGACATGCGGGCGAGTAGCTCAATCGGATAGAGCACCGGCCTTCTAAGCCGGGGGTTGTGGGTTCGATTCCCGCCTCGCCTACCACTCAATTTCCACTTCCCTTATTTTCAAGTACTTACCTTCATTTCGAGGCTCCATTTTTGCCTTCAACCCCCGGTCGATTTTTGTGGAAAACGCAAAAAAGCGTGTATAAGAATTCGGGTTCCCGCAGCCAGCGAATTTGGGTTGATCTTGCATGCCCTTCAGCCTAGCACGAGAATTCGAGCGAGGGTGTGGATTGAGATTCACTTCTGACTTTCCAAGTTGAAGAAAAGTCTTCAACCCAGTCCGGAGGAGTGGCGCTGAACTAAATATTTTCGTCCGATTCGATTTCATTGCGCCCCAGACGGGATTCGTCAGATGCTGACAATGTCGTGATTTCAGTTTATAGAGGCCGTGCACCGTTGTTACCGACGCGTTGGCTACGTCGATTCCAGCTCTCACCAAGTGGAAGTGAGCCGGAGAAACCTGCAAGTTACACGAGAGACGCTGGAACTAACGCGACAGCGGTTTGCTACCGGCCTCTCCGACAATGTGAAGGTTGTGCAGGCTCAGGCGTCCCTAACCTCCGCCGAGCTTGGCGTGATCAACGGCGTATTTGCCCACAAAGTTGCGAAGGTTAGTCTGGCGCGATCGATCGCGAGCGCGGCGGATAGCCTGCAGCAGTTCCTGAGTCTCCAATAGCGGCGCAGTTGCCTCGTCGGCTGCACGGATATGCGACCTGGCATCGTTCAGGCATTTGCGACGTGCTGTTCGGAATCTCTTGCGCTGGCCTGGACGGAAAACCTCATGTGAACCTGTTCCGCGCGATCGGCGCGAGCCCGCAGGAAAGCGGCCATGTAGGACTGTGCTACCTTCTTCCAGACCATAGGCCGTGCATAAAGGTAGGCGCGTTGGCGCATCGTCTGACGTGCATCGTCATCGCCCAGTAGTGCGATCGTGGCACTTGCGACGGCAGCTGGATTTTCAAATGGCACCAGCATTCCGCGTCCCTGGTCCAGCACTTCCGCGGCGTACCAGTATGGAGTCGAGATGATAGCCTTTCCGGCACCAAGGGCATACGCCAGGGTTCCGGATACAGCCTGCGCCTCGTGGCAGTAGGGCGTGATGTAAATGTCGGCCGAGCCAACCAGCGAAGCCATCTCGCGAGGACTGACAAACCGGTTGATGAAAAGGACCTGCTGTTCCACTCCCAGTTTCTTCGCCAGGGACTGTAGCTCGAACCGGTAGCGATCTCCTTCCCGAGCCCGGATCTGAGGGTGAGTCGCGCCTGCAATCATGTAGACCGCATTGCTATGACTCGCGAGGATCTCCGGCATGGCTTGAATCACGGATTCAAACCCCTTGTTTGGAGTCAACAACCCAAACGTGAGCAGGACACTTTTGCCTTGGCACGAGAAAGCTCCTTTGTACACATCCGGCTGCTCAAAAGGCAGATCGGGGATGCCATGAGGAATCAGACTGATCTTCCTGGGCGGGACTCTGAACACTTGCTGCAAGATACGCGAGGAGTGTTGGCTCATGACGACAAGGCGTTCGGAGCGAGCGGCAATCTTGTGCATTACAACCCGCTGGTCCAGATTCGGCTCGCTAAGCACCGTATGCAGAGTTGTAATTACGGGCATCTTAAGGCGCTTCAGCAACTCCATGATGTGGTTTCCCGATTTCCCTCCGTAGATGCCGTATTCATGCTGCAAGCACACCAGATCGCAATTGCTCGTATTCAAATAGTCGGCGGCTGCCCTGTAGGAATCGATATCGCTTTCTCTGATTTCAAATCGCACCCGCTCTGGGTACTGGTAGGATGATTGCCCGTCATTGATTGCCACCACCGATAGTTGGGCGGCCCCATATTCGGCAGCCATCGCGTCACACAAATCTGTCGTGAAAGTTGCAATTCCACACTGCCTCGGCAGGTGATTCCCAATCACCGCTATCCTGACCGGGCGTTGCGGGCGGGGCACCAATTGAAGTGAGGATGTTGAATTGGATCCGAAGAGCGAGTGCCGTGCCTCATGACGCAGGAGAACGTTCAATTGCGAATTAAGATTGGAATTTGGGGCGGCCATTCAATATGTCTCCAATTATCGTCAGGTTAAGATCGGAAGAGATTTAAGAATTCATAGGAACGTGAATTTGCTTCGGGGTTTCAGGTGATTTCTCAGAAACGGTCATCGAGTGATCCTGAGCCTTTGAATTCAGCTCTTCCCGGACTTCATGATCGCCACGACGGCGCACGGCCGGGGCGGCAGTATGGGTATGGGCTGCGTAGATATTCAGATCCGCTGCGGGGTCGTATTTGCTCAGGGACATTGTTTTCACCACCTTGGGAAAAATGTCCTGCCTCTTGCATCTGGAGTTTGCCATGCCGCATTTGAAGGCGCTGTGCAATCTTGTACATCTCCGCCGAACTGCTTCAAGTCAGAGCTCAGTCCCTGGTCGGAGGAGAGTCAAGCCACCGTTCTTTTCTAAATGGCGACGAGTCTGGATTCTGTTCACAATTGACCGGACTCCCCTACGCGTTCTCTTGGACAATGCTCATGGCGGTCCTACGAAAACCGGCCCAATCTGGGCGCGCTATGACGGACCTCTAAATGCAACTGCGGTTACAGGCTGAAATAATCTTGATCGGACAGACTCAGCTATCCGGAACTGGAACAGGAAGCGAGCAGGCCCAAATGAATTCGCAATTACTGAAAGACACCGCGAAGTTGCTCTTCGCCGATAGCAAAGGCCTGCTTGCGATGGATGAGAGCAACGGGACCTGTAACAAGCGCTTCGAAAAGCTTGGAATACCGCAGACCGTGGAGGCTAGAAGAGCTTACCGCGAATTAATTGTGACCACTCCGGGGCTCAGCGAGTCTATAGGCGGCGCAATTCTCTGCGACGAAACCATTCGTCAGCAGAAGGGCGACGGAACACCCTTTGTCAAAGTTCTCTTTGAGGCGGGTATCGTTCCCGGCATCAAGGTGGACGCAGGCGCCAAGGAACTGGCCGGCCATCCGGGTGAAAAGGTCACAGAAGGCCTGGACGGGTTGCGCGATCGCCTTCAAGAGTATTTCCGAATGGGTGCGCGCTTTGCCAAGTGGCGCGCCGTGATTGCGATCGGCGAAGGGCTCCCGAGTTGGGGCTGTATTGAAACCAATGCACATGCACTGGCTCGCTATGCGGCGCTGTGCCAGGAAGCTGGCCTCGTTCCCGTTGTCGAACCTGAAGTGATCATGGATGGCGAGCATACATTGGAACAGTGTTACGAGGTCACCGACGAACTGTTGCGCACGGTGTTCAGTGAATTGTTCGCGCAAAGGGTGGTCCTGGAAGGCATGGTTCTGAAGCCAAATATGGTGCTTCCAGGAATGTCGTCGAGCAGCCATCCGACACTTGACGATGTAGCCGACGCCACCGTGAACTGCTTTCTGCGATCCGTGCCCGCTGCTGTTCCGGCGATTGCGTTCCTGTCAGGCGGACAGCCTGCGGAATTGGCTACGGCCCGTTTGAATGCGATGAACGTAAGGTTTAAGTCACGGTTGCCTTGGGCATTGGCGTTTTCGTTTGCCCGCGCTATCCAGCAGCCGGCGTTAGAGATTTGGCGAGGCCACGAGACTAAGGTCGTGCCGGCCCAGCAAGCTTTGTATCATCGTGCACGCTGCAATCAGGCTGCGCGGCGCGGCGAATACTCCCCGGCAATGGAGATCGATGACCGTATGCATCCCGACGCGGTCCTGCGCGTGCAAAAGTCTGAAGTGACAGCATGAATCGGATAGAGTTGTATCCTCTCCGGTTCGACCCAATCTATCAGTATCGATTGTGGGGTGGCCGCCACTTGGCCAGCTTGCTCTCCGCGCCGCTTCCGGGCGATGGACCTATCGGGGAAGCGTGGTTGCTGAGCGACCGCACCGACCACCAAAGCATGGTCGCAAATGGACCGCTCAAGGGCCAGACGCTTGGGCAAATGATGGAGCAGTTCCGAGATCCGCTGATGGGCAAGCAGTCTTCGCGCTTCAACCGTTTTCCATTGTTGCTCAAGTTTCTCGACGCACACGAGATGCTTTCTGTCCAAGTACATCCCAGCGATGCGCACTCAGAGCTGATTCCAGCAGGTGATACGGCAAAGACCGAAGCGTGGGTTGTGATTGAAGCTGAGAAAGGGAGCCATATTTATGCTGGCCTGAAGCCGGACACAACTGCCAGCAGTCTACGGCAGTCTCTCGACGATGGAGCCATTGCGGACCACCTTGTGAGCATTGTCCCGAAGCCGGGCGATGCAGTATTTATCCCCGCGGGAACGGTTCACACCCTGGGCGACGATGTCGTGGTTTTCGAGGTTCAGCAAAACAGCGATGTGACTTTCCGACTCTACGATTGGGGCCATATTGACCCGGAGACCAAGAAGTTGCGGCCGCTCCAAGTGGATCAGGCTTTTGACTGCATCAAGTTTGGAGCGAGCGACAGTGGCCTGGTCGCGCCCCGCGTGGAGACTACTACGCCTGTTGAGCGCGAGAGACTCTTCGATTGCGATGCATTCCTGTTGTGGCGATTGCTTGGGCGCGAGCAGTTCACTGTTGGAGCGACGGCTGAGCCGCGCGTGCTAGTAGGCATCGAGGGATCAGGCCAGATGATGCACAACGGGACTCCTTACTCAGTAAGAAAGGGAGATGTGTGGCTCTTGCCAGCGGAGGCCGGAGAGTGCGCGTTTCAGCCCAGCGAAGAGGTAACCCTGCTGGAGATCGCTATTCCTTGATGGTCAAAGAAATCATAAGTGCAACAGGATTTCAGACTGGGAAATGAATGAAAAAGCTCATTGTGTTCGATTTGGACGGCACTCTCGCACCCAGCAAGTCGTCTCTCGCTCCACAGACTGCGGGGCTGTTGCGTGACCTCTTGGCCGTCACCAAAGTGGCGGTGATCTCTGGAGGCGCATGGGCGCAGTTTGAAAAGCAGCTCCTTACCGATCTTCCCCAGGGCAGTCTCCTTGCAAATCTGTCTCTGCTTCCAACTTGTGGCACAAAATTCTTTCAATTCAATGGAAAGTGGGAAGAACTTTATTCAGAGGATCTTACGGCGGAGCAAAGAAAGAAGATCATTGACTCTCTGGATAGAGCGATTGGATTGGCGGGCTATCGCGCCAAAAAGGTATGGGGGGAGGTGATTGAGGACCGGGGAAGCCAGGTGACATTCTCTGCGTTGGGTCAGCAGGCACCCTTGGCAGAAAAGGAAGAGTGGGATCCGGATTTTGCCAAGCGCAAGAAAATCACAGCGATTCTGGAGACGCTGATTCCGGAGTTTTCCATCCGAATGGGCGGAGCAACCTCAATTGATGTGACCAAGCCTGGCATCGACAAAGCCTACGGCATAGGAAAGCTGCGCGACACTCTCCACCTGTCATTGAAAGAAATGGTTTACATCGGCGATGCGTTATTTCCGGGTGGGAACGATTACCCGGTGGAACAAGCCGGAGTCGTATCGATCCCTGTAAAAGGGCCTGATGATACCAACCTGGTAATCATGACAATTCTGGCTTGCCTTGACGACAAGTAAGCCCGGCAAATCCACAAAGTCTTCGAGGAGATTCGATGAGCGGCTTAAAATTGCAACGATTGGGCATGATCATGGAGCCGGAGCCGGGTAATCCGCATGAAGTGGAAGGGGTCCTCAATCCGGGAGTCGTACGAGGCCCTGATGGCGCACTGTATCTCTTCCCACGGTTGGTCGCGAAGGGAAATTATTCACGGATCGGGATCGCGCGCGTTCGGTTCAATGACGCCGGCGACCCGGCAGGTGTAGAGAGACTTGGCATTGCCCTCGAGCCCGATGCCGATTATGAACGGCGACCCGATGGCAGCGGTGGCTGTGAGGATCCTCGAGTTACGTTCGTGGGGCCACTTCAACGATACTTAATGACCTACACGGCATGGTCGTCCCATGGTCCGCGCATCGCCCTCGCGGTGTCGGAAGATATCTTTCACTGGAGACGTCTCGGACTCGCTACTTTCGCCTCGGCGGACGGCATCGAATTCGGGAACGTAGATGACAAAGATGCGAGCCTCTTCCCGGCCGTGATTCCCGATCCATCCGGTCAGCCGGAGTTGGCCTTGCTTCACCGGCCTCTCTTTCCAGGTACCCGTCCTGAGGAAACCGCCTGTTGCCCTGAAAGCCGTGAAGTGGATATCGATCGAGAGAGCATCTGGATTTCTTACTGCCAAATGACACTTGACCATAAACCCTTTCACGCCGGCAAGTTCACCTTTCATCATCGCCTGGCATCTCCAGTCGCGCCTTGGGAACGGCTCAAGATCGGCGGTGGAACTCCTCCGATCCTGACGAAACACGGCTGGCTGATCGTTTACCACGGTGTCAGCGAAGTCGAACAGCCTGACTCAAACAGGCACATGCTGCGCTATTCGGCGGGGGTAATGATCTTTTCCAAAGAGCATCCGCTGGTAATCAGTTACCGTTCGCCTGAGCCGGTGCTGACGCCGACTCTTCCGCAGGAACGCGATGGGACCGTTGACAACGTTGTTTTTCCTACAGGTATCGACCGGCGCGACGATCTTGGAATGCCAGATCGATTCGACGTCTACTACGGGATGGCGGACAACAGGATTGGTGTGGCGCGCCTTGACTTGCCAGAACAAATACTGGCAGGAGCTGTCGCAGACGCGCCTGAGACAACGGTGTAGGTCTAGCGTTCGGCTCGAGTCTGCTTCGACGGAAGCAAGACCTTAAGCGGCATTGGAGCACTGTGCATTTTGTCGATGTGCAGTTAGACACCCGCGATGGGCAGCACTTCTTTCAAGTCGATTTGGCGGATGTCGTTCTCGGCGGGACGATCCCCACGCCAACGCTTCACGCCATATGCCTTGAACCAATCGGATGGCGCCTTCGGATCGTTCAATAGCTCCCTCTGCTTATCGAGTCCAAGGAGCGAAGACCGCCATCGGAATGCTTGTGTGATGGCGGCCTCCACTTTGAGTTCAGCCCGATCAGGCCTAACTGTCGGTGAACATGGCCTTCTGCGGATGCCCCTTGGCCAGTGGAGCTGGAGCGGCGGCATCGCTGAAGTCTTTCGTCCACTGCCAGTTCCTGATCTCAGGCATATCCTCCAGGTGTTCACGGATATAGTCGTGATGGCGCTGCAATTCCTGGTTGAAAAAGTTGATGGCTTTCTCGGCTTGCAACCGGAGTCGAGGGACATGCTTCAACGCATCGAGCGCCAGGTGGAAACGGCTCATTTCGTTGAGAACCACCATGTCAAACGGCGTTGTTGTAGTTCCATGATCCATATATCCGTGGACATGGAAGCGGCCTTCATTGGAGCGCCCGTGAACCAGGGTATGGATGAGCCAGCGATTGTTGTGGAAGGCAAAGATTACCGGCGCCGTCTCGGTAAACAGCTCGTTGAACGACATTTCGTCCATCCCGTGCGTATGTTTGTCGGGAAACATCAGAGTCATCAGGTCGACAACATTGACGACACGCACCTTTATGCCTGGGACATGTTTCTGCAGCAGCCATGACGCAGCACAAGTCTCGATGGTGGGCACGTCGCCGGCGCAGGCCAGCACTACGTCCGGCTCCCCGCCGTCATCGTTGGTTGCAAACTTCCATGTGGATGCTCCGCGCGAGCAGTGCTCCAAGGCCTCATCCATGTTCAACCATTGAAGCTGCGGCTGCTTGCCGCAGGTGACGACATTCACGTAATTGCGGCTGCGCAGGCAATGGTCGAAGACGCTGAGGAGGCAATTGGAATCCGGTGGATAATACACGCGGATCACTTCACCCCTGCGCTCCAATGCATTGACGACGTACCCGGTTGCCTGGTGGCTGAAGCCATTGTGATCGTTGCGCCATGCATGACTCGTGA